>Ga0224512_10000038_pt1 | contig 141542 bp, 137 predicted proteins | sample SF_May12_sed_USG_4_FD_169103 | JGI IMG/M metagenome (GOLD analysis project Ga0224512, IMG submission 169103) | Sediment microbial communities from San Francisco Bay, California, United States - SF_May12_sed_USGS_13 | ecosystem: Environmental > Aquatic > Marine > Sediment | place: USA...
CCGCATCGTCGACCACCGGGGCAGACACGAGGTCATAACGCTCGAACGCATTCGCCGCCTCCTGCGCCTTCTGCTGGGGCCGCAATCGGACCGCCGCGGGCTGCATCACGCCTGCCACGGTGGTGTCGGCATCTGTGACGAGCAGCCGGTTGACGGCCAGCAGCCCCTTGAAGACGTCGGTGCGATCGACGACGAAAAGCTGGTCGGTGTGATCCGGCAGCTCGTCCAGCCGTCGCAGGTAGCGCAAAACGACTTCGATCGTGACATCGTCCCGGATGCTGATCATGTCGAAATCCATCAGCGCGCCGACAGTATCCTCCGGGTAGGACAGCGCCGCGCGCAGCTGCTCGCGCTCCTCCGGCGAGAGCGAGCGGAAGACATCCTGGATCACTTCACGCGGGAGATCCGGTGCGAGATCGGCGATCTCGTCGGTATCGAGCTGCTCGGCCGCCGCCACCAGCTCCTCCTCGTCCATGTGCGCGATCAACGTCTCGCGCACCGCGTCCGTGACCTCGAGCAGAATCTCGCCCTCGCGATCGGCCCTCACGAGGTCCCACACGATCAGCCGCTGCGTGACCGGCAGCGATTCGAGGATGTCCGCGACGTCCGCCGGATGCAGCGGCTCGAGCAGCCGTTGCAGCTCCGCCAGGTGCGCCTTGTGCACCAGGCTCTCGACGAGGTCGTGCCGCGGGCCTTCCTGTCGGTGTACGAGGTTCTCGACCAGCTCGTGCTTTTGCAGGAGCTCGGTCACGCGCCGAAGGCTGTCCCTCGGGTCGGAGCGGTTTTCGTCTCGTTCGGACATGCGGTATGAAGTCGCGGGTGAGCGCGGTCGAGCGTTATCGGTGGGCCGGTGCTATCGGTGGAACGGTGCCCGATTCTAAGAAGATCGAAGCAGGCTGTCTAAGCCTTTCTCCACGGTGCTTCGTTACGCTGACGGGGTACTCGTCGCGTCCAGCGCGGGTGCTGCCGGCCGGCTCCGGGCTTTCGTGCCGGCAGTCATCACGTATATGATTGGCGGCGATCCATTGCGTGGCACGCATCCCCGCTGTGTCTGCCTCCACCAACCGCAAGCTCAAGCAAGCCCAGGAACTTCTGCAAAGCGGAAACCTGATGGCTGCCCAGCGCTTGTGCGAGGAAGTCGTCGAGCGCGCGCCGCGCAACCCCGAAGCACTGTGCCTGCTCGGTATCGCCCGGCTTGCCGCGGGCGACGCCCGGCAGGCACTGCCGCTGCTGGAACGGGCTGCCTCGGGCCACGCCGGGTACGGGCTCGCGCTCGAGCACCTCGGGCTGGCCTATCTCATGCTCGACCGTTTCGCCGATGCCGAGCGCGCGCTGCGCGATGCCGCGGCCTTGCCGGGGGCGCCGGCCTCGGTGCGCATGCGGCTGGGCATCGCGCTGCTGAACCAGGATCGGCCGCGCGAGGCGCTCGCCGTGCTGCAAGAGGCGCTCGCCCTGGCGCCAGAGGACCCCGATTGCCATTTGAATCTGGCCCACGCCTACGCGCGACAAAGCGACATCGCGGCGGCGCGCAATCACCTGGAGACGGTCCTGCGGCTGAACCCTGCCCACGTCGAGGCGTGTTTCAACCTTGGCGTGTTGGCGCTGCAGGGCGAGGAGTTGGACACGGCGCGACAGTGGTTCGAGCGCACGCTCGAGCGAGCGCCACAGTACGTCGACGCGTTGGTCAACCTGGGGGTCGTGCTGCAAAGGCAATCGCTGGCAGAAGACGCGACCCGGTGCTTTCGCCGCGCGCTCGAGATCGCCCCGGGTCATGCCGTTGCCAACAAGAACCTCGCAGACACGCTGGCTTCCCAAGGCCGCCCGGAGGAGGCGCTCGATCACTACCTGGCCGCCCTTAAATCGGCCGAGAATTTCGTCGCAGCGCGAGAAGGGCTCGCTGGCGCCCTGCTGGCACTCGGCCGTTTCCGGGAAGCCATCGCATCGCTGCAAGAAGTGCTGCGCCTCGACCCCGGGCACCCGCAAGCGTGGGGCGTGCTGGCCGACGCCCTGTTCCAATGCGGCGAGCTCGCGGATGCAGAGCCTGCCGCGCGGCGGGCAAGAGAGATCGATCCCGGTCTCGCCAGGCCGTATTCAGTGCTGGCGCTGGTTCACATCGTGCGCGGAGAGCTGGATCACGCGATCGCGACGCTCGAAGAGGGATTCGAGCGGACCGGCTCGGGTGGCCTGCTCGGCATGCTCGCGCATCAGCTGCGCCGGGTGTGCGATTGGGAGAAGCGGCGCGCAGTCTGGGCTGAGCTAAAGCGCCGTTTGGGCCAGGAAGCGGACCTGGGAAGCCCGTTCTGGCTGCTGATCGAGGACACGACCCCAGAGGAGCAGCTCGATTACACGCGGCGTTGGGCCGAGGCGCAATTCGGGACCGACGCTCGCGCCGGCGCCGGCCGGGTTGCCAAGGCCGTTCCCGCTGCCGGCCGGCGCGTTCGCATCGGCTATCTCTCGTCCGAGTTCCACGAGCATGCGATTGCCTATCTGTTCGCGGGGGTGCTGGAGCGCCACGACCGCACCCGCTTCGAGACCTTTGCCTACTCGTACGGACCCGAGGACGAGAGCGCGATGCGCGCGCGGCTGCGCGCGGGTGCCGAGCACTTCGTCGAGGTGGCGTGGGACCCGGATGACGTGGTCATGCGGCGCATCCAGGACGATGCGCTCGACATCCTCGTCGATCTGAAAGGCTATACGATGGGAGCGCGCACCTCGATCCTCGCGCGCCGGCCGTGCCCGGTCCAGGTGAACTGGCTGGGTTACCCGGGAACCCTGGGCGCGTCCTTCATCGACCACCTCATCACCGACCGCTTCATCGTTCCGCAGGGTAGTGAGTCAGCGTACTCCGAGAAAATCGCCTACCTCGATCATTGCTGGCAGTGCAACGATCGCTCCCGTCCATTGCTCGAGCCGCTGACACGCGCGGAGTACGGCCTGCCCGCGGACGCCTTTGTCTTCTGCTGCTTTGCCCAGTCGGCAAAGATCTCGCCGGAGATCTTCGCGCGCTGGATGAAATTGCTGCACGACGTGCCGGGGAGCGTGCTTTGGCTCGCCGCGGACAATCAGTGGGCCAGCGCCAACCTGAAACGGGCCGCGCAGGCGCAGGGTGTTGCGCCAGAACGGCTGGTCTTCTCGCCGCGAATTCCGTTCGCCCAGCACCTGGCGCGCTACCGTGTCGCCGATCTCGCGCTCGACACTTTCCCCTACACGTCGCACTCCACCGCAAGCGACGCCCTGTGGGCCGGCTGCCCGGTCGTGGCGCTTTGCGGAAACACCTTCGCTGCGCGCGTCTCGGGCAGCATTCTGACACACGCAGACTTGCCGGAACTGATCACGGGCTCGCTGGACGACTATGGGCAGCTCGCCCGGCGGCTCGCGACGGACGCCGGGCAGCTGGCGGAGATTCGCTCGAAGGTATCGACTGCCAGGTCGAGTTCCTTGTTCGATGCCGACGCTTTTGCCCGCGATCTCGAGCGCGTGTACCTGAATATCGTGATAGACAGGGCGTGACTAGAGCGTGTCTAGAGAATCACAAAACACCATTAACCGCAGATAAACGCAGATATAACGAAAAGCAAGAATCCATATTAGCCGCCGATGGACGCCGATATACGCCGATCAGACCCGTAAAACGTAAATCGTGAATCGGAGACTCCGCTCAACGCCGAGAAGTCGGCCGCAGTTGAACGCAGGCGGAAAACCCACACGATTGAATGAAGTTCGGTTTTATCGGCGTCCATCGGCGGCAACTTGGTTTTTCTGTTTTTTGTATAGAGGAATCTGCGTTTATCTGCGGCTAATAATTGGTTTTTGACGTTTCGAATCACGACTCACGAATCACAGTAGCAAAAAAAAACGGGCGCCGTAGCGCCCGTTTTTGCCGAAAGCGGCAGGATTGAAACGATTAGAAGTTGTGTTGGAGGTACATCACGACCGCGTTTTGTTTCTGGCCAGAAGCTTGGGCACTAAGACCGCCCAAAGTGTATCTGGAGTCGGTATCGGGGTCGACGGCGACGTAGCCAAACCGGGCCGAGGTCCGCTTCGAGAACGAGTACTCGTACGCGATCGAATACCAAGTGCCGCCGCTATCGGTGTTAGTCACAAACCCACCCGGGAGAACTTTTTGCGGCGCGGCAACGTCACCGATCGAACTCAAGCCAGTGCCCTTGGAGTCGCCCGCATTGACGTAGCCCAAGTGCAGGCTGTGCGGCCCGGCGATCTTCCAGTCGAGGCCGAGGAGCCAGTTCTTCTTCTTTGTTTTCCCAGATATTCCGGTTCCATTCGTAACCCCTGACGTCTCATACTCGGCGTCGAGGTAGGCACCCCCGATCTTGACCTTGTTCATGAAGGTGTAGGCCGCGCTGATGTTCCACGCAGTGTCGTTATTGTCTTCTAATGTAGGTACAAGCGGACTTGTCAGTCCTTCTGGACCAAACTGCGAGTGCCGCTCCCAGCCGGCGCCGAGCGCGAACGGGCCGTTCTTGAACGTGGCGCCGACCGAATAGACCCGCGCCTCGTAGTTACTTGAACCTTGAATCGCGTTCGTGGCGTCGTTACCCGGGGTGAAGCCCGCCAGAAGCTGGAACCCGCTGAACGTCGGGCTCTCATAGTAAGTCCAGCCCACATCGCGGCGCTTCCAGCGGTTGCGGTTAGAGGCAGCAATCGCGTTCGTGCCGCCCGAGCCGCCAGCGAAGATGAAGGAGTGGCCCAACAGACCCGTGTCCTTCACGCCGACCGTGCCCATGTTGATCGCGCGCTTGAACGGCGAATCCCAGCGACCGAAATGCAGGTTACCAAACTTGCCCTTGAAACCGATCGCGCTGTTACGAGTGCACAAGCCGTCCTGATTGATACCGCGAACGTCAGCCGAGCTCTCGCACTGGAACCATGCCGTCAGGCCACCGCCCAGTTTTTCCTGGCCGCGGAAACCGATCGCGCTGCCGCCGGGCGTTTGCGCAACGTCCGTTTTTTCCCGGCTCCGGCTAAGTGGGTCGTTCCCCATCTTGGTCACATAGCCATACTCGTAGGTAATCCTGCCGTAGATCTGCACCGTGCTCGACTGCGCAAGCGCGAGCGCGGGTGCCGCGAATACACCGGCAACCGCGACCGCCATCAATTTCTTTTGCATATTCCTTTGCATATCAATCTCCTCAAATCGTGACAAGAACTGCAGCTCTTATTTTTGCCGTTTCCAATATTCGGAAATGCACGCGAAGTATGCCAAATTCCACGCGAAGCACCCAAGAGGAACTTGTGTAAAGTCCATAAAAACGCTCGTTTTGTTGCACCTTTGCAACATTTCGAAACGGCATTGATTCGGCGTTGACCCGGCGATTCAAAGAGGCTTAAGTTAGCCTCAAGAAAGCGCTTTGCTGCGGCGTTATCCGCTAATTGTGTTCTCATAATCAATAGGCCTTTGGGGTCGCCTCTTTTTTGAATGTCGTTATATTTCAGCTAGTTATATCCTAATGGCTCAGGCAAATCCGGGCTTGGTGCGCACCCATCTCGAGGACGGTCTGCGAGCGCACTCCGAGGGTCGTCTCGACTCGGCGCGCGATGCCTATGCCCAGGCCTTGGCGATCGCCCCGGACCACCCGGACGCGCTCAACCTGCTGGGCACGGCCTGGCTGCAGCTCGGCGATGCCGGGCAGGCGGTCGGCTGCCTCGAGCGCGCCGCGCAACAGCGGCACAACCATCCCGGCGTGCTGGGCAATCTGGCGCAGGCGTATTTCGCGCTCGGCCGCTACGATGAAGCCGAGGACGCCTTCCGCCAGGCGAGCCGCCTCGATCCGCGCAATGTGTATTTTCAGATGGGCGTCGCGAACTCGCTTGGGATGCAGGGCAGGCTGGCCGAAGCTGAAAACAGCTTGCGCAAGCTGGCGGTTCGTTTCCCCGCCGAGCCGCTGGTCTGGTTCAATCTCGGCAATGCGCTGCGCGAGCAGAAACGGCTTCAAGATGCACTGCCGTGTTACCTCCAGGCGCTGGACATCGATCCCGAACTTTTCGAGGCGCACAATAATCTGGGGAGCGTGCTGCACGCGCTCTACCGATTCGACGACGCCGAGCGCAAGTACCGGGCGTGTATCGCGATGGCCCCGGATTATCTCGTGGCTCGATACAACCTGGCGTCGCTCCTCATCGCCGTGGGGCGCTTCCTCGAAGCGGAAGAGATCTGCCGCGAAATCACCCGGCGCGACCCCGCAGTGGCCAGGGCCTATTCCTTACTCAGCGCCGCGCTGGGCCGCCAAGGACGGCTGCGCGAAGCGCTCGAATGCTCCCGCCGTGTGGCGGAACTCGCCCCTCAGGATGCGAAAATCGTTGCGATTTATGCCTCCATGCTCGCGGAAGCTGGCGCCTTCGGCCGGGCGTTACGAGGGTTCGCGCGCGCGTTGGCATTGAGCCCCGATTTGATATCGGGGCATCAATTGCTCGGCAACGCGCTACTGTCACAGGGCTGCCTCGCGGACGGCTGGCTCGAGTACGGTTATCGTCCCGCCTTCAGTGAGTTCCGCCAGCTTAATCCAGGCCTCACGATCACCCAAACGCTGCCGGCCGAGCTCGAGGGTCACCCGCTCTGCGTGCTGCGGGAGCAGGGATTGGGCGACGAGCTATTCTTTATGCGTTTCGGGCCGCAGCTGAGCGCATTGGGAGCGCGCATAACGTACTACGCCAGCAACAAGCTCCGCAGCTTGTTCGAGCGCATCGCGTGGGTGCAGCGGGTCCTGGACGAAACCGTGCCGCTGCCGGAAAGAAGTACGGTCATGCTCGCGGGGGATCTTCCGCATGCGCTCAGCACCGGACTCGCCAGTAGTATTACCACCCCTGCGATTGCAGCACCCGATTCGCGGCAGCCGGTCTTTCCGTACCACATCTCGGTGTTCTGGCCCTCAGTTCCGCCGAGCCTGCTCATAACGCCTCTGGCGGAGCAGCTCACGGCGGTGCAAAGCCGGCTGGCGCAAGCTGGCGCACCGCCCTACCTCGGTCTGACCTGGCGCGGCGGGATCGCGCCAAGGGAGCAGGGTGCGGCCTGGTCCTTGTACAAGGAGATCGGGATCGAGTCCTTCGCGCAAGCGCTGCAGGATTTTCCGGGCACGTTGATTGCATTCCAGCGCAATCCCAAGCCGGGGGAAATCGAGGCGTTCTCGCGAGCCGTCGGCAAGGAGGTGCGCGACTTCTCGGATTTGAACGAGAATTTGGAGGGCATGCTCGCCGCGCTTGCCCTCGCAGACGAGTATGTCGGGGTAAGCAACACCAATATGCATCTGCGCGCCGCTGCCGGCAGAACGGCGCGCGTTCTGCTGCCGTGCCCGGCGGAATGGCGCTGGATGGCCGCGGGCGCGTCATCACCCTGGTTCCCGGGATTTTCCCTCTATCGCCAATCGCCCGACGGGGATTGGAGTGCCGCCCTCGCCAAGCTCGGCGATGATCTTCAAGCCCGGTTGTAGAATCGTTCGTCCACCTGAACGGTCACGATTTTGGCGAAGCCTTCTCCTCCGCGTGAATGCCAGCCCTGCACCGGCTGCTGCGACGGCTGGCTGCAGATTCGCGTGGACGGCGTCCCGGTCTACCCGGGAAAACCCTGTCCGCACAGCACCGGCTCAGGCTGCGATGACTACGCCAACCGGCCGCTCGATCCGTGTGTGCACTTCATTTGTGGCTGGCGCATGGACGGGAGCCCATTGCCGGAGTGGATGAAGCCGAACCATTCGAAGGTGATCGTGCTCTTCAATCAGTCGAGCTGGCGCGGTCTGCCGGTCGACATCGCCGTTCCGGTCGGAAGAAAGATCCCGCCGCGCGCGCTCAACTGGCTCCAGCAGTTCGCGGAGAACAACAACCGGATGCTTCTCTATTCCGAGCAAATCATCGAGAACGGGGCGTACACGAAACAGCAGTCGGTCGCCGCCTTCGGCCCGCCGGAATTTCAGCAGGAAATGGCGGAACGCGCCGAACGGGGCGAGCCATACTTGTAATCGGGCAGACCCTTCTGCCTTGTCCTTTTTGGCCGCCGATAGACGCCGATGAGCTCAAAAATCCAATTGATTCTCAGATAATTACGCGGTGTAGGCGTGCATCGCGAATTGCGATGGACGAACCGTTCGGGTGTGGCGCCGGTCGGCCCTTCCCATTCACCATTCACTGGCTAGGATGTTAACGCCTTCGCCTCCACCAGCCGCTTCCGTACGGCAGGGGCGTTAGCCAGCGCAGTCTTGATCAGTTCGCACAGGCGGGCGATATCCTGCGCGCTCACCGCGGTCCCGGTGGGAAGCACCAGCACCTGGCGGCACACCCGCTCGGTAGCAGGGAGCAGCAGATGCGCGTCGGGAAAACAGGACCGGTAGGGTTCCATCCGGTGCACCCCGGGATGGAAATAACGGCGCGCCATCACGTTTTCCGCGTGCAGCACGTCCACCAGCTCGTCACGCGTCAGCGCTGAATCGTCGCCCACGGTCGTCACCACATACTGGTAGGTCGAGCGATGCTGCTCGTCGTAGGCCAGGAGCCTCACGCCGGGAATGCGCGCCAGATGCTCTTCGTAGGCCCGGTAGTTCGCCCGGTTGCACGCGATCATCTCGTGCAGGTTTTCGAGGTTCGTCAGCCCCATGGCCGCGGCGACCTCGGACATCTTGCCGTTGATGCCGAGATAGACGACCCGGTCGTAGCCTTTGAAGCCGAAGTTCTGCATGAGCCGCAATTTTTCCGCCAGATCGTCGTCGTCCGTGACAATCGCCCCGCCCTCGAAGGTATTCATGAGCTTGGTCGCATGAAAGCTCAAGACCTCCGCCTCCCCGAACGAGCCGATCATCCGCTCGCCGCTCGAACAGGCAAAGGCGTGCGCGGCGTCGAACATGAGCTTGAGGTTGCGCCGCCCGGCGATCGCCGTCAGCTCATCGATCGCGCAGGGCCGCCCCCACACATGCACCCCGATGATGCCGGTCGTGCGCGGCGTGATCGCGGACTCGACGCTGCGCGGGTCCAGGCAATGCGTGTGCGGGTCGATGTCGGCGAATACCGGCGTAATTTCCTGCCACTGCAACGCGTGCGCCGTGGCGACAAAGGTAAACGACGGGACGATGACCTCGCCGCGCAGACCCAGCGCCCGGATGAGGAGCTCGAGCCCGATCGTTCCGTTGCACACGAGAACGCAGTTGCGAACCCCGATGAAATCGCAGATCCGGCGTTCGAGCTCGATCACGTACTCGCCGCGGTTCGACAGCCAGCGCCGGTCGAGGATGTCGTTCAACCGCGCCAGGAAACGCTCGCGGTTGCCGATGTTGGGGCGCCCCACGTGCAGTTGCTCCACGAACGCCGGGACGCCGCCGAATATCGCGAGCGCCGGCGTCTCTTGCCCGCGATTGTTCTGAAGTGGCAAGGTCATGTGCTGCCCGATTGCCGTCGCGCCGGCCGACGCCACTCGCCCGGTTGAACACAAGCCATCTCAAGACTCCCTTGACGTCAGCCGCCGACGGACTCCGACAAATGCAGGGAAATCGGGAATGGGAAATAAAAAATAGTGGAAGCACGGCGGCGGGTTCAGCAGTGGTGCCATTTACTTTTTACCGTTTCCCATTCATCCGAATCCATCGGCGTTTATCTGCGTTTATCTGCGTTTATCTGCGGCAAATTCGCCCAGCATCAGGGCGCGGGCTTGAGCGCACCCACCGCCGTCGCCCGTTTCCGCCGTGCGACCTCCTGCTCAGTCATATCCGCCGTCATGCGCCCCAGTTCACTGAATTGCTTGCGGGTGAAGGGCTCTCGGGTCCACCGCTCGCCGGAGAGCGGGAGCGGTTCACCGCGGATCATGCGTGCCACGATATCGTAGAACAAGGCGAGCTGGTAGTCGTAGGTTCTCGCGAGCAGCGTGCCGGCGTTATCCGACGAGAACACCGGAAAGCGTCTCACATCGATGATCGCTCCGGTGTCCACGCGAAGCGCCATATGGTGACACGTCACGCCATACTCCCGGGCATCGTCGTAGATGGCGAAGTTGTTGCACCCGTAGCCGGGATACTCCGGTGGGCCGGGATGAAAATTGATCGCGGTCCCCCCCCGTTTTAGGAGGTCTCCCGGGACAATCCAGCGGCCCAGATAGCTGATGATGCAATCCCCCGTCCACGCGCGCGCCCCGCTCGGCAGGGGCTCGCCCCATTTCCCGACGTGCGCGCTCACCGCGGCGAAATTCAGCCGGCAGAATTCGATCGCCCTCCCGGTATGAGCATCGTTGGCCTTGCCGAGAAAAAGCACCGAGCGCACACGTGCATTCATCGACTCTACGATGGCGTGCGCTCGACCAGGACCCAGAAACCCTCGGGCAATCGATTGAAAACCACCAGCTCGAAGCGCTCGGTGAATTTCGGCAGCCACCATCGCGGCTGCTGCTGGATCAAGTGGGCGTTGCGGCCATCGAGCAGCACCTTCTTGGCCGCCTGGGTGTGGACCGTAAAGACACCGTACTGGAGCGTCACCCGCTTCAGATCGTCCAGAACGTTGTCCAGCAAGTTCGGCTCGATGTGTTCCAGCACATCGATGCACGCGACCAGGCTGCATGGCTCCGGCGGCTTCGACCACAACGGAACGGCAGGGTCGTACTGATGGATCTTTAGCGGCGTCTTGATGTGCTCGCGTAACGCCTCGCCCAGTCGGCCCTTCCCGGCGCCGTAATCGAGCAATTCCGTCGTATCGAGCAATTCCGCTGTTTGCAACCGGCTGATCACTTCGGCGACGATGGGGGCGTACGCGACCGATGCGGTCCCGTACTCCGGGTTCTCGTGCAGCTTGCGCTGCATCTCGCGATACTCTTCGGTGATGAGCGGGGCCGAGGGCGCGGATGAATGCGGCATCGCCGTCATGATGACACTGGGCGGACCCAGGCGTCAAAGCGGCTCACGGCTTACGGCTCACCACTTACGCGTCATCCATCAAATCCCGAGGCCGGCCAGTTGTTTTTCGGGATAGCGCGTGCCGGCGGCGACGTTGAGCGGGAACGCCTTATCGAGCTGCTCCAGATCATCCTTCGTCAGCTTGACATCGAGCGCTGCGCAGTTCTCCTCGAGATAGGTGCGGCGCTTGGTACCGGGTATCGGCACGACATCCTCGCCTTGCGCCAGCAACCAGGCAAGCGCGACTTGCGCCGGTGTGCACTTCCTGGCCGCGGCGGTTTTCTCGAGCGGCCCCAGGAGCGCGGCATTCTTCGCGATGTTTTCTGCGCTGAAGCGCGGGTGGTCGCGCCGACGGTCCGCGGCGATCAGCGCATCGAGGCTCTTCATGGTGGCCGTGAGAAATCCGCGCCCGAGCGGCGAGTAGGGCATGTAACCGATGCCCAGCTCGCGGCACGCCGGCAGGATCTCTTTCTCCACGTCGCGGCTCCAGAGCGAATACTCGGTCTCAACGGCCGTCATGGGGTGAACCTTGTGCGCGCGGCGGATGGTCTGCGCCCCGGCCTCACAGATCTGCAGATAGCGCACCTTGCCCTGATCTACGAGCTTCTTCATTGCGCCCACCGTGTCCTCGATCGGCACGGTCTTGTCCACGCGATGCAGGCCGTAGATGTCGATCACGTCCACGCCCAGCCGCTTGAGGCTCTTCTCGCACGCTTGCGGCACGTGATCCGGATGGCCCCCGGTGAGCGCCGGGGCGCCGCCGGCGCCGCCGCCCCCCGCGAGCGCGAGGTTGCCGAACTTGGTGGCGACCAGCACCTTGTCGCGCTTGCCCTTGATCGCCTTCGCGACGAGCTCCTCGTTGACGCCGTTACCGTAGGCGTCCGACGTGACGATCAGATTGACGCCGAGGTCGATGGCGCGGTGGATGGTGGCGATGGATTCCTCGTCATTCGGCTCGCCATAGCTGATCGACATGCCCATGCAGCCCAGTCCAACCGCCGAGACTTCCGGTCCGTTCTTGCCCAGCTTGCGTTTTTGCATTGTCTCCTCCTTGGAATACGGTTTCATCGTAAATGGTCAATCGTGAATCGACAGCATACCCTCGCGCTTACGGGTCACGGGTCATCGGTCACGGGTCACCGGTCACCGGTCACCGATCTAAACTATTTGGCGTAGGTGACTGTCAGGTCGCCCACCCCATCGACATGGCCCTCGAGCTTATCCCCCGGCTTGACCGGGCCCACGCCCGCCGGCGTCCCGGACATGATCAGGTCGCCCGCACGCAGGGTGATGAGCTTGGATAGACAGGAAATCATTTCGGGCACGTTCCAGATCATCTCCGAAAGATCGCCCTTCTGCTTCACGGCGCCGTTCACCTTGAGCCAGATCGCGCCCTTGGCGGGATGTCCCGCCATCGCCGCCGTCTTCAGCGCCGTGCACGGCGCCGAGTTGTCGAAAGCCTTGCCCATTTCCCACGGGCGGCCCATCTTCTTTGCTTCGCCCTGCAGATCGCGGCGTGTCATGTCGAGGCCGACGCCGTAGCCGTAGACGTGGTCGAGGGCCTTTTCCACGGGGATATCGGCACCGTCCTCGCCGATCGCAACAACCATCTCGATTTCATGATGCAGGTCCTTAGTGGCCTGCGGAAAAGGTATCGTTGCCCCGCTTGGCGCAATCGCATCTGCGGGTTTCATGAAGAAGAACGGCGGCTCGCGCTCGGGATCGTGGCCCATTTCGCGCGCGTGCTCGGCATAATTGCGCCCCACACAATAGATGCGCCCCACCGGAAAAAACTGGTTGCTTTCGGCAACCGGCAGATGTGGTGTCGGGTGGAACTTAATGGCGTAGTCCATGAATTCTTCCAGGTTAAGCGTGAGTTTCAGTAGCCCGTCCTCGGAAACGAGCCGCATCCGGGCCGCGACAGCAGGAACAAAGGTTGCGGGACGGGGCCGCGGGCAGCCGCCCGCGGAACGGGCGAAATTATGCGCGAAAGCCTCTTTCGGCGCAATTTCCGCCGCGGCAAGCCGCTATAATCCACCCGAAACGTCGTTCTGCGTCTGGAAATCTCAATCTAATCCCGATTGCCCGCACACTTGGCCATGGCGCTCGGCCACGAGCGCACGCGGGCACAACTTGCAGGAGGAGCCATGAAGATCCAGTCCATCAAGGCGAGCGTGCACCGATTCGCTGTCACCGTGCCCTTGCTGAAGAAGCCGATCGACCGCCAGGCCGTCTTATGCGAGGTCGAGACCGACAACGGCCTCGTGGGCCATGGCCTGACCGGAGGCAGCTTTCTGCCGCTGGCAGTCGTCACCGCGCTCGAAAAGGAGCTCCTGCCAGCCGTGAAAGGCATGGACCCGCGCGAAACCGAGGCGATTCACGAAAAGGTCTGGTGGCAGCTCAACCAGCGCTCGATGACCGGCGTCATCTCGAGCGCGCTGTCCGCGCTCGATATTGCACTCTGGGATATCCACGGCAAGCATACGGGTCGCACCGTGGCGCAGCTTCTCGGAGGCGCGCGCGACTGGGCGCCGACCTATTGCACCTTCGGGTTTCACGAGTATGACCGCGACCAGCTCATCGAGGCGGCAAAACTCCAGATCGGGAACGGGCACCAGCGCCTGAAAATGGTGGTCGGAGTGGACAAAGGCGGATGGCAGGAGGACGCGCGGCGCGTGCGCGCCGTGCGCCAGGTGATAGGGCCCGACATCGAGCTCATGATGGACGCCAATTACAAGTTCAATCCGGTGGACGCGCGTCAGCTTTGCCGCGCGGTCGAGGATTGCCATCTCACCTGGTTCGAGGAGCCGCTCTACCAGAACGACACGCGCGCCATGGCGGATCTGCGCCAACACACCAACATCCCGCTTGCCGCCGGGCAGAACGAAGGCCACCGCTGGCGTCTGCGCGAGCTCGTCCTGCATCAGGCGGTCGACATCCTTCAGCCGAACGTCTGTTATTGCGGCGGCTACACCGAGGCGGCAAAGGCCGGACACCTCGCGCAGGCCTTCAACCTGCCGATCGCGAACGGCGGCGGCTGGCCGTTGCACAACCTCCACACCATGGCGGGCCTGATGAACGGCTGGCGCGTCGAGTTCCATCTCGACATGCAGGCGGTGGGCGAAATGATCTTCATCAACCCGCCGCGGCCCGAGAACAACATCGTCAGGGTCCCCGCCAAGCCCGGATTGGGCCTGGAACCGAATCGCGACGTGCTCAAGGACACTCTGGTGAAGGCATGACTCGTGACTGCTCAATCGCGACCGGTATTACCTCGTGAAGTCGGGAGATCGGGAGGTCGTGAGATGGAAAGGCCCACGGTTCACGGCGAGGGGAATCCCCTCCCGCGCTCACGCTCTGACGCCCTCACGTCCAGTTTTCCCGCCACGCCCCGCCCATGAGCGAGGACGCGAGCCTGTGGGCGCTGTTCACGTCGAGTTTTCTCGCGGCGACCCTGTTGCCCGGCGGCTCCGAGGTGGCGCTCTTCGCGGTATTGAAGCTGCATCCCGCGCAATACTGGCTCGCACTCGGCGTCGCAACGCTTGGTAATACGCTGGGCGGACTGTCCTCCTACCTTATCGGGCGCATCATCCCGCAAAGGCAATCGCTGCGGGGCCTGCCAGTGCTGCAGAAATATGGCAGTCCTGCGCTGCTTCTGTCCTGGGTGCCGGTGATCGGGGATCCCCTGTGCGTCGCCGCCGGCTGGTTGCGCTTCAATCTGCTACTCGCGACGCTCTTCATCGCGCTCGGCAAGTTCGCCCGTTATTGGGTCATCGCTGTCACCGCGACCTGACGTGAATGGTGAATTCACGTTTCACGATTCACGACCATCAATCGGTGGCTACCTTCCCCCTCTTGAGACCGCGTCTCGTGCGCATCGAGCGGCGGCGGACCGGCGTCGCCAATTGGCGACGAACGAGGGCCAGCCAGTACAAAGGCCACAAGCCGCACGTCAAATTGCGCGAGACGTGATGCAAGTCACGCGCCACGCCCTCCCCGGCGTTGCTGTGCCGAAAGCGCCATTGAGATAATTCAATGCTGCGGGATCCGGATCCGCCAGGGGAGTACAATGTCAGCAGAAGCTCAAGTCGTCGGCTCCGCCGGCGCAGCGCTGCAATTCTCCGATGCCAGAAGTTTCGGGGCCTGGCTCGAGCGCCTCCCCCGGAGCGATCTCGTTCAATGCCACGCGGAGTTTGCCACGCAGGTGCAAGAGCTCGCGCGCGCCGCGCTCAGTCCTTCTGTGAGGCTGGACCTGCTCGAACTCATGCGCGAGACCGTCGCGGACGTGCAGCGCAGTTACGGTGAGATCTGCTGGGGGCGTCCCGTGCCGCTCGATGCCAGGGACCGGGCGATCTGGGAACGCGTCGTCGGCGTGTGGTGCGACATGGCCGCCGCGTATGAATCCCTGATCATGGACATAGCGAACGGTACCGACGAGATCGCCGCGCGCTCCCACCTCATCTGCCAGCGAGCCCTGCGCTACACGGGGCTTGCGATCGGCGAGCACAACCGCGTCTATCACGCCGTTAGCGGCGAATTGTGGCGCCAGCTCCACCGGCTCTACGTTTTTGCCGAGAATGCCGGCGTGGCGATGACGAGCGTTCATGATGCGGTCGGGCGCAGTGATTCGACGACGACCTGCACCGCGGCCTATATCCACACGCTCCTTGCGCAGCTCGCCCAGCCGGACGCGCTGACGCTGCACCAGATGCAGCTGCTCGACCGCTGGCTCGACCGGTGGGAAAGGCTCGTGGCCCTGTCGGCCGAGCCGCTGCCGGAGAGCACAGTTCCGGCGCTCGCGGTAAATCTTGCCGCGGGAGAAGGCGTTGGCTTCGCACGGGACCTGCCCGCCGCCGGCGTGCGCCACCTCAGCCTGGAACCGCTCAGCAAGATGCTCCGCGAGCTGGTCGCCGCCCTGAGGCACGGACAAACGCCGGCAGAAATCGGCTTGGGCGATTTGCCGCGCGTCGCGTGCGAAAACTTTCTGCTGCTGCTCTATATCCAGTGGTGCGCGGCCGGCACGGGACGCATCGACCGCCGCGTGCGGGGCGAACGCAAGGTCATGATCTTTCCGAGCATCCCCTCGATCCATTTCCACCTGGCGGGCCAGGGCGCACGCACTTCCGCCGACCCGGGCGATGGTGGTGCCCGTGACCCGCACGGAAAGCGCGGCGCACGAACATCGTGGTCTGAGCATGCCGGGGCCGTAGAGACCTGGATGATCGTCAATCAGAGCGCGTCGGGCTTGCTTGGCTTGTGCCGCGACGCGGAGTCCGGAACCGGCATCACGCATGCCCAGCTCTTCGGCGTTCGCGCGCCGGGTGACCAGAACACACACCTCGGCGTCGTGCAACGCTTGATTGCCGATGAGGACGGCGCAATCTGGATAGGGCTGCGGTTGCTGCCGGGCGCTCCCCAAGCGGCGGCCGCCAAGATGGTCGCAGCCGCTTCCGAAAAGCCGGCGGATGCGAGGATCGAGCGTGCTTTGATGCTGCCGGCCGACACAACGCTGAAATCACCCGCAACACTCGTGTTGCCGCCGACGTGGTACCGCGCCAACCGGGTGATCGAACTGCATGGCGACAAGGCACAGAGCATACGGCTGCTGGCTCTCGTCGATCGCGGCACCAATTTCGAGCGCGCAACCTATATGGTTTCGGCCTCCTAGCCTGGCGCGAGCGGCTCCCGGGGTCTCGATCAGCGGCCATTCGTGATGAGCTGTGAACTGTGCGATCACGCTGGTGGCGAGCTCCTCTGGCGTGACCCAAGCTGCCGCGTGGTCCACGTCGATGAGCCGGGCTATCGCGGTTTTTGCCGAGTGATCTGGACCGCCCACGTCAAGGAGATGACCGATCTGCCAGAGGACGCCCGTGCGCACCTCATGCGCGTCGTTTTTGCAGTGGAGGCGGTTTTGCGGGAAATGCTGCACCCGCACAAGCTCAACCTGGCGTCCCTTGGCAATGTCACGCCCCATGTGCACTGGCACGTGATACCGCGCTTCAGCGACGACCCGCATTTTCCAAACCCGATCTGGGGCGCGCGGCTGCGAGCGCCGGTTGCCGCCAGTGGGGCCCAGCCCGTTGCCGACTTACGGATCGCTCTTGCGCAACGGCTCGGCTGATCCTAAGCTTGCACCTGCACCTTTCCGAAAATGTGAACTACTTCCGGGGGTTCCGGTGGTTTTCCTCCGCCCCGGGTGATCTAGTTCACTGGCGTATCCAGGGCGCTTCGGCTAGCCTTTGACAAATGGAGCGGTGCGTTTCAAGCCGAGGGCTGTTGCCTACGGTCGAGAAGGGAGGCACTGTCACGGCGTGATCGGCGCTGGGCCGACGCCATCGTCTCCGGGGGAATCATCTGGACCAGCGCGCGACGACATCGAAGGAAGCCTGAGATGACCATTCAGCCGCTCGCCTCTGCGGGATATCCGCTCGAATTCAAGGACAGCACGAGCTGCAAGAGCTGGGTCGAGCAGCTCACGCTCACCAATATCCAGCTCACGCAGCAGGTGCTCACGCGCCAGCTCGCCAGCCTCAACGCTGCCAACTTGCCCGCCCTCGAGCGGCTGAAAATCCTCGAGGTGCTCAAGGAACCCGCGCACTTCGTGCAGACCGAGTCTGCCAAGCGCTATGCCGGCAAGCCGTTGCCGCTCGACGCCAACGAAACGACGGTGTGGAGCAACGTCATCGCGCTATGGCAGGAGATGAGCAACAACTATCAGCACTGCTTGAGAGCCTACCGCGAGGGCGACCTTCCGATTGCGCCCCACGCCGCGCTGGTGACGATGCGGTGCTTGGGGCTGCTGGGCAGCATCATGCTCGACTATTACCGCGTCTATCGGCAACCGGCGGGCATGATGTGGCGCTCGCTGCACGAAATGTACGCGTTCGCGGAGAGCCACGGATTCGCGCGCATACGCGTGCAGGACAGCTTCACGCACCATGACCCCGACTCCAGCTGCGCCGAGAATTACGTGCAGGTCCTGCTCGCGCATCTTGCAAATCCCTTCTCGCTGTCGGTGCGGCAGATGGCTTTCGTATCACGCTGGCTCGAGCGGTGGTCGACCCTGGTCGGTCTCGCAACCCAGCCACTGCCGACCGGACCGATCCCTTCGCTGGCGGTCGACCTGACGGGCGCGGGCGGCGTGGTCTTCGCGGGCAATCTAGAGCCCAATCCGAACTTGCGTTACCTCGATCTCGAACATTTGTCCAAGACGCTGCGCCAAACGATCAACTTTCTCAAGCAGGGCCAGACGCCGGGTCAGCTCGGGCTGGGTGATGACGCCCGTCAGCCCGGCTGCGAGAACCTCGTCATGTTGCTCTACGTGCAATGGTGCCGGGCAGGAACCGCGCGCTCCGAGGAGCGCTCTGCCATCGAAGAGGCGGCAGAGGTCTGTTTCGGCCCTGCCGCGGCGTATGCCAATATCGGCGGCATGCGCGACGTGCACCAGCCGGGCGAAATCACCGCGCGCGAAAGGCGCGACATGGAATCGTTCGGGTTTGTTCCACGCGTCGATCACGACGCGCAGGAGGCGACGCAAAGCAAAGATCTCGAGCCGTGGCAGATCCTCAACCACAGCGCCTCGGGCTTCATGTGCATGCTGCGCGAGCCGAACGGCCATGGACGCATCAGGCACAACCAGTTTCTTGCCGTGCGCCGGAGCGGTAGGCGCAATTTCCATGTCGGGATGGTGCAATGGCTGCGAGTCGATGAAGACGGCGAGCTCTTTTGCGGCGTACGCCTGTTTCCGGGCACGCCCCAGGCGATTTCGGTGCGGCCGTCGAACTTCAATCTCGCGGGCACCAGCCGCTACGAGGGCGCACTCTTGCTGCCGGAGGTGCCGGCGCCAGCCACACCGGCAACGCTCGTACTGCCGGCCGGTTGGTTCCAGAGCGGGCGCTTCGTCGAGATCTACTCGGATCGCAAGCAGGTGGCCAAGCTGCTCAACCTGCTCGAAAAAGGCAGCGACTTCGACCGCGGAACCATCGTGGTCGTCTGATGACCACGATGGTTTAGGAACACCGGGGCCGCGAGGTCGAAATACAGAGCCACGCACCGCTCACGGTTCACCGCTCACCGTTTACCGTTCGCCGACAGTCAGGCGCTGCGCGCTACCGCATCCCGGCGGCGCGGGGCCAGCAAACGCTCCGCTGGAAATACCGCGCTGAAGGCGCTGCCACGTCCCGGCTCACTCGCGATGTCGAGATGGGCCTTGTGCCGGCTGAGCACATGCTTGACGATCGCAAGGCCTAGGCCGGTGCCGCCCACCGGAGAGAGCGCACGCGTCGTGATACAGCGAGCGCACAAGATCCGGCACGTTGACCGGCTCTTCGCGCAGCGGGCTGTGCGAGCTTTCCAGCTGTGACAGCGCAAGCAGGTCTTCCACGAGCCGCTGCATGCGTCGCGCCTGGTCCATCATCAGCGGCAGCGCGCGGTGCCCGGCGATTTCCAGGTTGTAGAAGACCAGTTCCTGGATCGCGGGCTCGTCCTCAACTACCAATATGGTTGCCGCCATCAGTGGGTTCGCGAAAAGTGTTGGGCAAATATTATGAAACAATCATTGCAGCATTGTGACGGCAACCCCGTCCCCGGAAGAAAACCCGTTTAGGATCAGAGTTTTCGTTGCATGAGGCGTCGGGTATCATGGGCCCCTGGGGAGGGCAAATGGCAGGTTTGAACAAAGGCGTGCCGCAGCCGACCGAGATCAAGCTGCACCAAGCCTCGCGGATCCTGGAGATCGCCTACAGCGAGAGCAAGACCTTCAGGCTGCCGTGCGAGTTTCTGCGCGTCTACTCGCCCTCAGCCGAGGTGCGCGGCCATGGGCCCGGCCAGGAAGTGCTGCAGGTGGGCAAGAAGGACGTCACCATCACCAAGGTCGAGCCTGTTGGCAACTACGCCGTGCAGCTCACGTTCTCCGACGGTCACGATACCGGCATCTACTCCTGGGACCTTCTTTATGAGTACGGCACCAGTCAGGACGACATGTGGCGGCATTACTTGCAACGTATGGAGGACGCCGGCGCGAGCCGCGAACCTCTACCGGGTAAATAGGAAACAGGAATTTGGAATGGTGAAAACCTGACAGACCCGTGGCGCGCTCAATCCATTTCCCCTTTCCCATTCCCCATTTCCAATGAAGACCACCGACTTCGGCTACCAAACCGTTCGCGAGGACGAGAAATCGCACCGCGTCGCCGACGTGTTTGAATCGGTCGCGGACCGCTACGATCTCATGAACGACTTCATGTCGCTCGGGCTGCACCGGTTCTGGAAGCGTTTCGCGGTGAGCCAATCCCTAGTGACACCGGGCTCACGCGTGCTCGATGTGGCCGGCGGCACGGCTGATCTCACCCGGCTGTTCGCGCAGCGCGTCGGCTCCCGGGGCCACGTGGTGCTCACCGACATCAGCGACGCGATGCTCCGCCGCGGGCGCGACCGTTTGCTCGACACGGGCTTGGTGGTGCCCGCGGTACGGTGCGACGCCGAGGGGCTGCCCTTCACGACCGGGTACTTCGATTGCGTGAGCGTCGCATTCGGTTTGCGCAACATGACCCACAAGGAAGCCGCGCTCGCGGAAATGCGCCGCGTGCTCCGTCCCGGGGGAAGGCTGCTGGTGCTGGAGTTCTCCCGGGTCTGGCAGCCGCTCAAGCCACTCTACGACGCCTACTCGTTCAACGTGCTGCCACGGCTTGGACAACTGGTCGCAAACGACGCCGCGGCCTACCGCTACCTCGCCGAGTCGATCCGGATGCACCCGGACCAGGAGCAATTGAAGCAGATGATGGAGTACGCCGGCCTCGAGCGAGTCGAATACTTTAATCTCGCCGCCGGAGTCGTTGCACTGCATCGCGGATACAAGTTCTGACGCCGGCGCCGCCGCATTGCGGCGGCCACGCCGGAGCTTGCTGCTCTGCCCATGATTGAACCCACTGCCGTCGCCTTCATCAACCACCTGCTCCGCGGCGCGAGCTGGGCGCGCGAGGCCCTCTTGTCTCATGCCGGCAAGACTGCCCGCTTCGAGGTCTTGCCGTTCACCGTTTCGCTCACCGTGCTGGAAAGCGGCGAAGTCGCTGCAGCGGCGGCTGGCGCCGTTCCTTTGATCACGCTCCGGCTCACCCCGGGCCTGCTGCTACGGCTTGCGGCACGCGACGACAATGCGTGGCGGGAGGTCGAGGTCGCCGGCGATACTGATTTCGCCGCGACGATCAATCATCTTGTTCGCCATCTGCGCTGGGACGTCGAGGAAGACCTCAGCCACTTCTTCGGTGATGTCGCCGCCCACCGCATGGCCGAGAGCGGCCGCTCTGTCCGCCGCTGGGGCGAGCGGACCGCGCAACATATGGGCCGCTCTCTCGCCGGCTACTGGACCGAGGAAGACCCGCTGATCGCGAGCTCGCAAGAAGTGGCGGAGTTCAATCGCGCGATCGATGTATTGCGCGACGACGTCGCGCGGCTCGAGAAGCGTTTAGATAACATCTTGAACCGTCAGGCCCGCCAAGAAGAACCGGATTGAAACCGCAGATAAACTCAGATCAACGCGCATACGGCCCGCGGATCCCTTCGCTTTCATTCTCCTGCCTTCTGCCTTTCGCTAGCCGGGACGCGCGGCAAAGTGCTCCTTGGCAAACGCCACGCGTTCCGCAATTGTCTTGAGCCCGCTGTGTTCGCGCTTGATCTGCTCCAGGCGTGACCGGAGCCCTTCCCGGTTCGCCATCTGGATCGCGAGGCCGGGACGCGCGTTGAGCTCGAGGATCAGCGGTCCCTTGTCGCGGTCGAGCACGATGTCGATTCCCTGGTAGCCCAAGCCTGTCAGTTCGTAGCTGCGGGCACCGAGCTCGAGCAACGTCTCCCAGCGCGGAATGGTAACGCCGGCGACCGGATTGCCGGTGTCGGGATGCTCTTCGACGATGGACGTGCCCCACACCGCGGTGAGTGTCCTGCCGCTCGCCAAATCGATACCCGCCCCGAGTGCGCCTTGATGCAGATTTGCCTTCCCGCCCGAGATGCGTGTGGGCAGGCGCACCATCGCCATCACCGGCACGCCCAGGAATACAATGATTCGCACGTCCGGTACGCCGCGATAGGTGATCGCCTCGAACGCTGGATCGAATATGACGCGGTACTCGATCAGCGCCTGGTCGGTCTGCCCGCCCAGGCTGTAAATGCCCGACAGAATATTCGAGACGTGGAATGTCATTTCCTCCTCGTCGAGGAAACTCCCGTCGGCCACGCGAAAGAGCGAGCGCGTGCGCCCTGTGACCACGATGATGCCGTCGCCCTGGCTACCGCGGGCGGGCTTCACCACGAAGCTCGGATGCTCCGCCAGCAGCGCCGGCAGGTCCCGCAACTGGCGGTTGATCTCAATCACGCCGTAGAGCTCGGGCACCGCCACGCCCGCGCGCATCGCGAGCTGCTTGGTCAGCACCTTGTCGTCGACCAGCGGGTAACACGCCCGCCGGTTGTACGGCAGGGTGTATTCGGCATTGCGCTCGTTGATGCTAAGCACGCCCGCCGAGTACAGGCGACCGGCGATACCGAGCAGGCTCGTCACCGCGCCAGCACCTTGAAACGCCGCAATTCGGTGAGGCGGTAACCGGTGTAGCGGCCGAGCAGAAGCGTCGCCGCCAACACGATTAGCAGAAGCTCGGGGAACACGAAGGCAAGGTGCTCGACCACCCGCACGTTCATGAGGAGGAAGCAGAGCACCCCTACAAAAATGCTGCCCGCGGCCTGCTGGAACGCTTCCGCTGCCCCGCGCTCCTCCCATACGAGGGTCATGCGCTCGATCGTCATGGTCAGAATGACGATGGGAAAGAGCCCGATCGAGAGCCCGCGATCGAAGCCGAGGTGAAATGAAAGCACGGTCAGCGTCGCGAGCAGCATAATCACGACGATGACGATGGCTGCAAGACGCGGCACGAGCAGCAGTTTCAGCCGCTCCAGGTAGAAGCGAACACCCAAACCCAGGCCGACCACGATACTCAGGAAGAAAACGCCCCAGAAAACACCGGTCGCACGAAACGAAAGCGCGATCAGCACCGGCATGAAAGTGCCAAACGTTTTCACCCCGACGATGTTGCGCAGGACGACGAGCAACAGAATTCCGACCGGAATCACGAGTATGGTGCGGAACAGCGATTGAGCCTGCAGCGGCAGGCCGAACAGCGAGAATTCGATGAACCGCTTCTCGAGCGCTCGCTGCTGGGCAAGGGCGCTGCGAACCGCGTATTCGAACGAACGGCTGGTGGAGATGGTGTGGCGCAGGTTCTTGCCGCCGCTCACTTCGGCGAGGGGCGCCGTGCCGCGCCACCAGGGAAGCAACACCTGGTCCGGCTGCTGGCCAACGTCCCGCACGTACAGCGTGCGCCAGTGGCCCTTGTCGTGGTACTCGATCCAGCGATGAATCTGCGCATTACGCCGCTCCGGCGCCAGCGCGATGCCGTTCACCGCCCGCGCCGGGATGCCCGCGAGCTGCAGAAGCTGCACCGCCACGATCACAAGCCTGCGATTGCTCGGCTGATAGCCCAGTAGAAAATCAGCCTCGTCGCCTGAACTCGCCTCCTTCAGGCGCTTTACAAGTAGCGCGGCAAACGTCGCCGCATCGGCCGACTGCCGTTGCACGGCTCCGACGATGGTTTGCGCCGCCGCAAGCTGGGGCCGCGCCAACGCCGGCGCCTCCACCGACGGCCGGGGATCGTGTTCCTGCTCATTCCGCAGACCGCCACTCTGGAGCACTGCGCGGTAGTAGAGCGTTTGCAGACCCTTGGCCTCCCGCACCGTGTAGATGACACGACTGCCGATGCCGCGCTGCGGCTCCGTCGTGAGGCCGTACCCAGCGGAGACGAAGCTCTGGTCGAGGAGCATCAAGGCGCCGGTGCGCTGCGGCAGGAACAGGCTTGCCTTTACTGGCCCGCCGTCGGCTTCGAACTGCAACTGTATTTCGACGCGCCAGATATCGGTGCGTGCCTCAGGCTTTAGCGGAAAGCCAAAGACCATGATCTTGTAAAAAAAGAAAGCGAGCGCGAGCGCTGTCAGCGATCCGGCGAGAATATAGAGGTGGACGCGTCTCATCGCAATTTGAGCTTGGCGCAGTCGGGCTCGACGGTGTTGGTGATTTCCGAGTTCACCAAAATTTGATTATTCGCGAGGAATGAGCGTCCGACGAGAAACGGCTGCTTGAAGCGAGTGCGATCGGCAAGATTCACCTCCGTAATGCGGTAGGCGCGGCCGAGGCACACGCCCATCAGCACCGTCGGGCGTTCATGCGCTTTTCCTCCGCGTCGGCTCTTGATCTCCGTGATGCGTATCACCCTGCGCTCAAAATGCACCTTGCGTCCGTCTTCGCCCGTGACCTCGAAAGCGACCCAATGACTGCCGTCGCGGGTGAACCAGCGCACGTCGGGTGCATGGAGCGACGAGTTGTCAGCACCCGTGTCGAGCTTGGCGGAAAGGACGACTCCCTCCTCCCCCAGCCGGACGCGCTCGATCCAGCCGGCGACGCGCATCTCCTCCATCACGGTCGTGGCAGCGCCGGGCGTCGCGCCCAACGCAAGCGCAGCGAGCAAAACACGGCGTGCGGTCTTCCTGGCCATAAAGAGATCCGAAATGATACAGATCGCTAGGACGCAATGCCAGTCGGCCGGGTTCGCTTCCCGCGCCGGAGACGCGGCAGTTAAAATCGACCGATGCGCCTGCCCCGCCTCATCAAGATCCTCCGTATCAGCTTGCGCTTCCGCCTCGACGAGTTCGTCCTCGGGCACGAGCGCGTGCGCGGGTTGCGCGCAGTTATCAACGTGCTGTTGTTCTGGCGCGCACCGCGCGAGCCTCGCGCGGTGCGGTTACGGCAAGCGCTGGAAGCGCTAGGCCCGATTTTCGTGAAGTTCGGGCAGATTCTGTCTACGCGCCGCGACTTGCTCGCCCCCGATATCGCCGATGAGCTCGCAAAGCTGCAGGACCAGGTTCCGCCTTTCCCCGCCGAAGAGGCCCTCGCCATCATTCATCGCGTCTATGGCAAGCCGGCGGAGGAAGTTTTCGCCGAGTTCCAGCGCGAGCCGGTCGCAAGCGCGTCGGTGGCCCAGGTCCATCTCGGACGGTTGTCCGACGGCACCGAGATCGCAGTCAAGGTCCTGCGCCCAGGCATCTCCACCATCATCAATGAGGACCTGGCGCTGCTCGACGCCGGCGCCTCGCTCATCGAATGGCTCTGGGCCGATGGCAAGCGGCTGCGGCCGCACGGCGTGGTGGCCGAGTTCGCCAAGCACCTGGAGGTGGAGCTCGACCTGTTGCGCGAGGCGTCCAATGCCAGCCAGCTGCGGCGCAACTTCGCCGACTCACCGCTGCTGATCGTGCCCGAGATTCATTGGGATTACTGCACGAGCGAGGTCATGGTGATGGAGCGAATGCACGGCACGCCGATCTCGCAGGTGGCTGAGCTGCGCGCGCAGGACATCGATATTCCCCGGCTCTCTCGCGCGGGCGTGGAGATCTTCTTCACGCAGGTCTTCCGCGATGGCTTTTTCCATGCCGACATGCACCCCGGAAACATCCTGGTGGCGCAGGACGGGCGCTATATTGCCCTCGACTTCGGCATCATGGGCACACTGACGGACGTCGACAAGAACTACCTCGCCCAGAACTTCCTCGGCTTTTTCCGGCGCGACTACCGCCGGGTGGCCGAGGCGCATATCGAATCCGGCTGGGCGCCGAAAGACACACGCGTCGATGATTTCGAGGCGGCGATTCGCGCCGCGTGCGAACCGGTCTTCGCCAAGCCGCTGAAGGAGATCTCCTTTGGACGGCTGCTGCTGCGCCTGTTCCAGACCTCACGCCGCTTCAACATCCAGATCCAGCCGCAGCTCGTGCTCCTGCAAAAAACGCTGCTCAATATCGAAGGCCTGGGCCGCGAGCTCGATCCAGACCTCGATCTGTGGGAAACGGCGAAGCCTTTCCTCGAGCGCTGGATGGCCGAGCAGGTCGGCTGGCGCGGTCTCGTCGAGCGCGTCAAGCAGGAGGCGCCTTACTGGAGCGCAATCCTGCCGCAGCTGCCGCGGCTGCTCCACCAGGCACTGCTGCGCCCGGAGCAGACTTCGGACGCGGACGATCTCGCGAAGCGGCTGCGGCAGCAGCAAATCCAAAGCCGGTTGCTCGCTGTGATCGCGTTGGCGCTTGCCGCCATTGTCGTGCTCCAACTCTTCGACTGACAAAATCGGGGCGCGCGTTAAATGGCGCACCTAGTGTGCTGGCGTCCACCTCTACCGGATATAATTGCGCCGCGCCGCAGCGCTGACATCGGAGAGGCCGGAGATGCTGCTGACGTTCGTCATCCTCTACCTCGCGGCCTCGATCGCGATCGGCCTCATCGCAGCGACGCGCGTCCACAACACGAGGGACTACGTAGTGGCCGGGCGCTCGCTGCCGCTCTACGTGGTCACCGCGACCGTGTTCGCGACCTGGTTCGGTTCCGAGACCGTTCTGGGCATCTCCTCCACCTTCATCAAGGAAGGTCTGCGCGGCATCGTCTCCGACCCGTTTGGTTCCAGCATGTGCCTGGTGCTGGTGGGGTTCTTTTTCGCAGCGAAGCTCTACCGCATGGACCTGCTCACGATCGGCGACTATTACCGGGTGCGCTACGACGCCATCGCGGAGCTTCTCACCAGCCTGTGCATCGTCATCTCTTACCTCGGTTGGCTCGCGGCGCAGATCGTGGTGATCGGGCTCGTCTTCTCCATCGTGACAGGGGGCGCAGTGAGCATGAACCAGGGCATCGTGATTGGCGCCATCGTGGTGCTGATCTACACCCTGTGGGGCGGCATGTACTCGGTGGCGTGGACGAATTTCGTCCAGATGGTGGTGATCCTTCTCGGCCTCTTCTACATCGCCTACGTGATCGCCGAAAAGGCGGGCGGTGTAGCAACGGTGGTCGCTCATGCCGACGCCGCCGGCAAGTTTGAGTTCTGGCCGAAGCTCGAGGCGCGCGACCTCCTCACCTTCATCGGCGCCTGGGTCACGCTGATGTTTGGCTCGATCCCGCAGCAGGACGTATTCCAGCGGGTCAACTCCTCGCGCAGCGAGCGTGTCGCAGTTACCGGCTCGGTGCTAGGCGGCGTGCTCTACTTCCTGTTCGCTTTCGTTCCCATCTTCCTCGCCTACTCGGCGAGCCTCATTGACCCCAAAATGGTCGGCGAGCTCATGCAGAAAGACCATCAGCAGATCCTCCCGGCGCTGATCCTCAACCACACGCCGCTCTTCGCGCAAATCGTATTCTTCGGGGCACTGCTTTCTGCGGTCATGAGCACTGCAAGTGGCACGCTGCTTGCCCCCTCGGTGACCTTCACCGAGAACATTCTCAAGAAGCTCATTCGCAAGGAACTGACCGACCGCCAGTTTCTCTGGACCATGCGCGTCACGGTTGCGGTTTTCGCCACGGGTGTCACGGTTTTCGCGCTCAATTCCGAGTCAACCATTTACGAGATGGTGGTCGACGCCTACAAGGTGACGCTGGTGGCCGCGTTTGTGCCGCTCGTGGCGGGGCTCTACTGGAAACGCGCCACGCGTCAGGGAGCGCTGGCTGCGATACTGGCCGGGCTTGCCACCTGGGTCGTGCTTGAGATCGCGGCCCCCGAGGGCCTGTTCCCACCTCAGCTCGCGGGGCTCCTCGCGAGCGTCGCCGGAATGATCGTGGGGTCCTCGCTGCCGCAGTGGTACGGCACCCAGAGCCGGTGAATGGTGATTCGTGATTGGTGAATGGAAAAAGACCATGGCGTATGGAGCCTCTTCCGATTCACGATTTACGATTCACGAACAGGGGCTGCTGGCATTTGTAACAATCGAAATCAACGTGCTCCAGGTCCTGCGGCGCCGGCCCACCACAGCCCGCGCAGCAGCATCAAGGCTCTAGAATGACGGGATGAAGTTCGACACAATTCTGGTGTCGCTGGCGGTGATGGCGGGCGCAACAGCGCTCATCGGCGTGCCCATGCGCTGCTGGCAGTACTCCACCGGCCGGCTCCGCTCGCAGATCCCCCAGCATGCGATCGCCTATGCAACCTTCAGCGTGTTCTCAGTGTTGTTCTATGTGCCGGCCGCGCTCGCCTGGGTGTACGCCCTCTACGCCGCGTACGTCGACTACTCGTGTGTCGGCAGCTGTTCACAGAGGGGAATGGGAACGGCGATCGCGTTGGGCATGCTGGGCTGCGCCTATGTGTTGCTCGAAGGTTTTCTGCTCACCGCCCGACGTAAAGCACGCCCGTAGCCGTTTTCAACGCACCGGCCATGGCCTTCGACCCAGAAACTATGAGACCGATTTCTCGTGTGGCATTGTCCGTCCTCCTCGCAGGATGCCTGCTCGCTCCCGCGACCGGCCGCGCCACCGATAATTCACCGAACGGTCCGCGGCGAAATGCGCCCATCGGTGTGAGCAAGCTTGCCCCTGACTTCACGCTGCCCGACCACAACGGGCACCCGCGCACGCTGTCCGCAGAGCGCAGCCGGCGCGCCGTGGTCCTCGTCTTCTACCGTGGCCACTGGTGACCGTACTGTAGTCGGCAGTTGGCCGACCTTCGAGATCTGCTCAAGCCCGGGGAGCGGGTCAGCCTGTGGGCCATCAGCGCCGACTCGCCGGATCAGAGCAAGGCGCTCGCGGCGTCGATCGCGCGCGATGGCGGCGGAAAAGTGGCGTTCCACCTCCTCGCGGATCCCCAACACCGCGTGATCGACGCCTACGGTCTTCAGGACCCGCGCTACGCGCGGCTGCGGCTGGCGGGAATTCCCTACCCGGCGGTCTATGTCATCGACCAGAGCGGACGCGTCGCATGGGCGCGGATCGACAAGGACTACACGCAACGTCCGTCGAACCGCCAAATCCGCGCCGCGCTCGACGCCTTGACGCCGTGAATCGGAGAAGCCCCTGGATCCGGGGCAACCAATTACCGATCACGAATTACAATTCACGATCCACGGTCCCGTCGTTCAGGCGAAAGCCTTCTCGAATTCCGCCACAAAACGCGAATAGTCTGACTCGGGCAGGAAGTTGATACCGGCAGCCGCTTTCCGCCCACCGCCGGTCTCGAACTTCAGGCACAGCAAGTCCGCGCCTACTGGGCGCCCGCGCGGCGCGCGCACGCTCACGGTATAACCGCCTCCCTTTCTTACGAGCACCGCGTTGGCCCGTTCCGGCGCCGTGATGGCGACGCGATTGCTGAAATGCCCGTGAATTCGCCGGCTCCAGGCCGCGTCGGGGAGCACGTAGAGTGCCTTGTCTCCACGCTCGAGGACCAGCGCCAGCGCTTCGGCCCGCTCCATGTCGATGCCCAGCGCGTTGCTGAGCACGTCGTAGACCGGCTCGCTGTTGATGAAATCGAGCGGGTCGCGGTAGGCGCGCAGCGCCTCGAACAGGTCGGCGGGATGGTAGTGAAGGTCATCCACCGTCTCGCCGTATGCGTTGTAGTTCATCACCTCCCCGAGGCGCTGCAGTCGCTCGAGGTCGCCCCCGTCGATCAGCATCGTCGCGGCCGCACGCAGAGCGGACTCGGCGAGGTTGTCACCGAACGCCGCAACGACCGCCCACAACCGATGCCGGCCGTTGAGATACCGGTCCACGATCAGGCTCGTGCAGGTGTCGGGCGCGGTGTCGATGAACGTCCTCAGATTCGGGTGATTCGGGATGTCGCCGGGCGCATGATGGTCGAAGTAACGGCAGCGCGCGCCGGCCGCGAGCAGGCGACTCAAGTCCTCCGCGTTCGTGCGCAGCGAGATGTCGAGCACCGTCAGCTCGTCGCCGCCGCCGGCATCCACGCGGTCGAGCAGGCGAATGTCACGCTTCACGCCGGTCACGAGCACACTGTCGCGCGGCTCTTCGAGCCGCAACTGCTGCAGCGCGCAGATGCCGTCTGCGTCGCCGTTGAAGATGTCGTAGAATTTCATAAGGTGTCCCTACAGCACACATTTCTTCACGAGCGAGTTCCAGCGCGCCGCCCGCTGACGGTCGCGCCGTGGCTCGCTTTGATCGCGGTCAGGAAAGGATCAGCTTCCTGGCGGCCGCTTTTCCGGCACGGCGGGTCTCGATGAGCCCGTTAGCCAGAGGGCACGACACGGAGCCGCGCCTGCACCACGCCGGCTTTTCCACGCACACCGTGCGCCTGGCGTGGATTCTCGGGCTAGCTTATCTACTCATCGTCGTCTACGCCAGCGTGCAGCCTTTCCACAGTTGGCGCATGCCGGATCCGGAGATCGCCGGATTCCTGGCAGCGCCGTGGCCGCGCTACATTACATCCGAGGATATCTTCGTAAACCTCGCGGCCTACGCGCCGCTCGGGTTTCTGCTGTCGATCGGCTGGGGCGCGCGCTATGGGGCAGGCCGCGGAGTGCTCGCAGCGACGTGCTGCGCCGCGGGCTTGAGCCTTGCGCTGGAAACCGTGCAGGTATTCCTGCCTTCCCGCATCGCCTCCAACGTGGATCTGCTCACCAACAGCGTTGGCGCCCTGATTGGCGCGATGGCCGCACCGTTGTTCGCGCCCACGCACATCCTTGGCGGCAAGCTTCACGACGTGAGGCATCGGTTGTTTCACGAGGGTATGGCTGCCGATGTCGGTCTGGTCATCGTCTGCCTGTGGCCGGTGACGCAGTTTCACCCCACCGCGCAACTCTTCGGCATGGGCGCGGTAAGGACGAGCTTCGAGTTGCCCGCGTACTCGACCTACACGCCCGCGCTCGCTCTTGCGGGGGAAGCGACGGTAACGTTCTTCAGCCTGCTGGGAATCGGGCTGATGGTCTCCGTGCTGTTGCGTGGCAAGGAACGTCGCATGCTGTTGATCGGCCTCGTCACGGGGACCGCGCTCGTGCTCAAGGCTGTTTCGGCCGCGGCGCTCCACAAGGCGGGCGCCCCCCTGGCCTGGCTCACGCCTGGCGTCACCATCGGGCTGCTGGGCGGCTGGATCTTGCTCTACGGCGCAACGCGCCTGCCCCGCAGGGTCCAGTTCGCGCTGGCCACGCTCTCCATCATGGTTGCCACCGTGGCGATCAACCTCGCCCCGGATAATCCGTATCAAAGCGTCGCGGCACGGTTGATCGCGGGTGGACAGAGCCACTTCCTCAATTTCTCGGGTATTGTGCACGCCCTGTCCGAATTGTGGCCCCTCCTTGCGGTGAGCTTCCTCCTTTACGGGCTCTCGGCACGCATTGCGCGGGCTTAGCGCCCGGGCCATCGCGCTCGAGCTAGCGCGCGCTGCCCGGTGGCGGCCGGCCACTACCGCGACACCGCCAGCGTTTGTGATAGCCGCGTCTATAATCGTTCCCAGCTTAATGCAACGAGGAGGACAGTATGCGGGGCAGCGAAACGATGGACCGCCTGCGGGAGCAGGTGCGCAAATTTGCGGACGCTCGCGATTGGGCGCAGTTTCATACCCCCAAGAACCTCGCCATGGCGCTGGCGGTCGAGGCGGCCGAGCTGATGGAGCATTTCCAGTGGCTGACACCGCAGCAGAGTGCTGCACTTCCCGCGCGCGCGAAGCGCGCCGTCGCGCAGGAAATTGCCGACGTTCTGATTTATCTCGTGCGGCTGTCTGATGTGCTCGGCGTGGATGCGCTGGCAGCCGCTTTCGCCAAGGTCCCGGTCAACGCGCGCAAGTACCCCGTCGCCCGTGGCCGGGGTTCGGCCGTGAAGTACTCCCGCAGGGAACGCCGAGGGCATCGTTTATAATTACGGGCCGAATCGCTACCCTTAACCGCGCCGCACCGCACCGAATTTGAGCGGACGCTCTCCACCGGTGGCACCGCTCAATTCGGGAACAGCCCGGGACTGTAATGACCTACTACAAGCACCACGTCTTCTTCTGCTGCAACCAGCGCAAGGAAGGCGAGCGCTGCTGCAACAACCGCGGATCGCAGAAGCTGCGCGATTACGCCAAGGATCGCATCAAGGAGCTCAAGTTCGCCGGGCAGGGCAAGGTCCGCATCAACCAAGCCGGGTGCCTGGACCGCTGTGACGAGGGACCGGTACTGGTGGTCTATCCCGAAGCAGTCTGGTACACCTACGTGGACCAGGACGACATCGACGAGATCATCAAAGAGCACCTCGTGCACGGCCGCATCGTCGATCGCTTGCGGATCTAGCTCCGCAAACGATAAGAATAACTTTCCTCACCCTGACCTCATAAGACGAGGCAACAAATGGCGTTTTCGCTCGCCTCGTTCACTGGATGTCGACCGTTGATCTCCGGCCGTTAAGCGATCGGATCAGTCAACAGTTCGTTGCCCTCGATTTCGAGCTCGCGCGTCCTCCCTCATGGCTGTGATTCAGATCCGACCGCTTCCGCCCTCGTCACTCGCGCGCGTCGTGATCGACGGGCCAGCAGGCGGCATCGAAACCGACGTCAACGACCCGGGCGATGGCCGTCGCGGCATTGCGCTCATCGCGCACCCTAACCCGATACAAGGGGGCACCAAGGACAACAAGGTGGTGACCACGCTCGCGAAGATTTTTTTCGCGCTCGGTCACGTCGCGGCGCGCCCGAATTTCCGGGGCGTGGGGGCATCGGACGGCGCGTTCGACCAGGGCCGCGGCGAGACCGAGGACCTGATCGCCGTGGCCGCCTATCTCAGGCAACAATATGGCAAATCGCCGGTGGTACTCGCGGGATTCTCGTTTGGGGCCTTCGTCCAGACGCGTGTTGCGCGTCGCATCCACCCTCAGCGCATGGTGCTGGTCGGGCCCGCTGTTAATCGGTTCCACGCAGAGCGTGTGCCGGCGGACACCCTCGTCATCCACGGCGAGCACGATGATGTCGTGCCGCTCGCCGCCGTCCTCGATTGGGCGCGGCCCCAGCACCTGCCGATCGTGGTCGTGCCCGGCGGGGAGCATTTCTTTCACGGTCGGCTGAGTCTTCTCGCCGAGATCGTCGTGCGTCACTTCCAGCCTTAGCCGGATACCTCCCATGAGCCATCTGCGGGCGAGCGGCCTGCGCAAATCGTACGGCACCCTGGAAGTGGTTGCCGGCATCGATTTGGAGCTGAAGCCCGGGGAGTGCTTCGGACTGCTCGGCCCCAACGGCGCGGGCAAGACGACGACGCTCAGGCTCTGCCTCGGTCTCATCGAGCCGGACGGTGGCACGATCGAGGTGTTCTCGCTGCCCGTCCCCGCCCGGGCGCGCGAGGCGCGGCAGCGCATTGGCGTCGTGCCGCAGCACGATAACATCGACCCCGATTTCACCGTCGAGGAGAACCTCCTCGTCTATGGCCGCTACTTCGACCTCAAGGAGGCCGAGATCCGCGCGCGCATTCCCTCGCTGCTCGAGTTCGCCGGACTCAACGGCCGCGCGCAATCGCGCATTCACACCCTCTCCGGCGGCATGAAGCGGCGTCTTACGCTGGCGCGCGCCCTCGTGAACGACCCTGATCTGATCTTTCTGGACGAGCCGACGACCGGCCTCGATCCCCAGGCCCGGCACCTTATCTGGGAGCGGTTGGGTCGCCTGCTCCATCAGGGCAAAACGATTTTCCTCACGACCCATTTCATGGACGAGGCGGAGCGCCTGTGCCGCCGGCTTGCGATCATGGACCGCGGACGGATCATCGTGCAGGGCGCGCCGCGCGACCTGATTAAGGCGCATATCGAGCCGCAGGTAGTCGAGGTCTATGGCGACGGGGCCGAGCGCTGGGCGAACGAGTTCGGGCGCGCCCGCAGCGAGCGCTGCGAGCGCACCGGCGAAACCGTCTTCTGCTACACGCACGACGCGGGCTTGCTGGTGCGGAGCCTGGAGAGCCGGGAGGACCTGCGCTATCTCCATCGCCACGCCAATCTCGAGGACGTCTTCCTCAAATTAACGGGGCGGGAACTGAGAGACTGACGCTATCGCCTGTGACCAGTGACCGGTGACCCGTGACCAGAACCGGTCACAGAAACCCCGTAAACCCCGAAGATCATTAACCACGGAATCACACGGAAATACACGGACGAAGACGTGAACGAGAAACCATGCTGTAGAGCAATAACAATTTCCGTGTGGTTCCGTGGCTATAGTGTTTTTTGAATACATTGCGGTGACCAGTGATCTGACGAAATCTGCGATGTGGAGGTTTCTGGTCACCGATCACCGGTCACAACTTTCTGCAACGGGACAGTACCGAAGCAACCCATACAGGACGAGGTAATCAGATATGACAGCAAAACAGTTGGCGCTGCCGGCGTTCAGCCTGCGGCACCTCCACGTCTGGCGCCGCAATTCCCTCGTGTGGCGCAAGCTCGCCATCCCTTCCATGCTAGGAAACCTGGCCGATCCGCTGCTCTACATGCTCGGGCTGGGCTATGGCCTGGGCGCGATGCTATCGGACGTGGGAGGGATGTCATATGTCGCCTTCCTGGCCTCGGGTATCGTGTGCTCGAGCGCCATGATGAGCGCCACGTTCGAGGCAATGTACTCGGGATTCTCCCGCATGCACGTGCAGAAGACCTGGGACGCGATCATCAACGCGCCTGTGACCTTGGACGACGTCCTGCTGGGCGAGGCCGTCTGGGCAGCGAGCAAGAGCGTTCTCTCCGGCATGGCGGTGCTGTTGGTGGCGGCGGCACTCGGCCTCACGGAATCGGCGCTTGCCTTGTGGATCATTCCGGTCGTGTTCATGACCGGGCTCGCCTTCGCCAGCATGGGACTCATCATGACAGCCATCTCACCCAGCTACGACTTTTTCATGTACTACTTCACGCTCGCCATTACGCCCATGATGCTGCTCTGTGGCGTGTTCTTTCCGCTGGCACAGCTTCCCGCCCCCGTCCAGGCCGTTGCGCAGGTGCTTCCCCTCACCCATGCCGTCGCACTGTCCCGCCCACTCATGCAGGGGTCGGTGCCTACGGACATTGCGCTGCATCTGGTGGTGCTCCTCGCCTACGCCGCCGTCAGCTTCTACCTCGCGCTGGTGCTCACGCGCCGCCGGCTCCTCAAGTAGAATCGTTAAGAGCATTTAAGCGGCCGATGGACGCCGATCGAACCCGGGGCAGACAAGACTTTCGGATGACTAATGAAGCGTGCAGGCGCGGTCGATTTGCAGCGGCCGTATCGATTCACGATTCACCATTCACGATTCACGGGTGTCGGGGATGCTCTGGATAAAAGCGCTCCACATCGTATTCATGGTGACGTGGTTCGCGGGGCTTTTCTATCTGCCGCGGCTCTTCGTCTACCACGCGATGGCCGAAGACGAGCCTGGCCGTGAACGCTTCAAGGTGATGGAGCGCAAGCTCTATTTCGGTATCATGACGCCAGGCGGAGTGCTGACGCTCGTCTTCGGCATCTGGCTCTGGCTCGGCTACGGCATCGCGGGAGGGTGGTTGCCCGCGAAGCTCGCGCTGGTCGCGGTCCTGATCGCCTATCACCTCTGGTGCGGAAAGCTGCTCGGGGATTTCAAGCACGACCGCAACACGCACAGCCACGTGTGGTTCCGCTGGTTCAACGAGCTGCCCGTCGTCATTCTCCTTGCTGTTGTCATCCTCGTCGTCGTGAAGCCGTTCTAGTGGGGCGATGGATAAGGTCGTCGACTATTATTTTTCGCCCTCGTCGCCGTGGACCTATCTGGGCCACGCACGGTTTCTTGCGCTCGCAGCGCGGCATGGCGCCCGAATCAACGTCAAGCCGGTGGACCTGACGGCGCGCGTGTTTCCGGCTTCCGGCGGTCTTCCGGTCAAGCGCCGCCCACCGCAACGGCAGGCGTACCGCCTGGTCGAGCTTCAGCGCTGGAGCGCCTACCTCGGGGTTCCGCTCAATCCGCATCCGCGCTTCTTTCCCGTTGCCACGGACGCGGCATCGCGCATGATCATTGCCGCGGACGCCACCCAAGGCGCGGTCGCCGCCCTCGAGTTCGCCGGGACAATCATGACCGGAGTCTGGACGGAGGAACGTGACATCGCCGACTCGCAGACGCTAGCGGCCATGGCGGTCGCCGCGGGCTTCGACAGCGCGGCGTTGCTGGAGCGCTCGGGCGAGCGGGACATCGATGATCGTTTCGAGGGCTATACTCGCGAAGCCATCGAACGCAACGTGTTCGGGGCGCCGTTCTACCTTTATCGCGATGAGCCGTTCTGGGGCCAGGACCGGCTCGACTTTCTCGACCGCGCGCTCGGCTCCGATTAGCTCGAAGTTATTCCTCTCGTCCCGGCCGCGTGCTGCGCCGCTTGCCGGCAATTAGGATATGGGCAATAGTGTGACCCATCCCCATGCCGGTCTTCCCCCTGAAGGGAAAGGGGAAACGCCTTTTCCATACACTATTCAACTATCCACTTTTCACCATTCATCATTCATCATTCACCATTCACCATTCACCATTCACCGCCTTTCGGGAGAAGAGATGAAATTCGGACGTTTCGAGCAACAGGGACGCGTGTTCTTTGGCGCCGTCGAGGGCGACCAGGTCGTTGAGCTGGAGGGGTCGGTTTTCGAGAGCCACAAGGCTACGTCGAAGAAGCACGCGCTCTCCGCGCTGAAGACGCTGGTTCCCTGCATGCCCTACAACTTCTACTGCGCGGGGCTCAATTACGCCGCTCATATTGAGTGGGCTAATCGGCGCACGGGCTCGAATCTTAAGGTGCCCGAGAAAGCGGATGTGGGCTACCGCTCTCCCAATGCCCTGATTGGCACCGGCGAGACCATCGTGATTCCGGCTGATTCCCCCGGTCCGGTCCAGTACGAGGGCGAGCTCGTCGCGGTCATCGGCAAGAAAGCCCGCGGCCTTTCGGAGAAAGACGCGCTCTCGTGCGTGCTCGGCTACACGCTCGGCAACGACGTCAGCGAACGTGGCTGGCAAAAGTCAGACCGTACGTTGTGGCGCGCGAAGAGCAGCGATACATTCAAGCCCATGGGTCCCTTCATCGTGACGGGCCTTGACCCGATGAATCTTACGATAACGGTCAGGATAAACGGCAAGATTGTGTCCGAGTACGGCACCGACAAGATGCTGTTCTCGGCGCAGCGATATATCTCCGAGATCACGAAATACATGACGCTGTGGCCAGGCGACGTGCTCTGGCTCGGCACCGACAACGCGACGCTGCCCGACCTCCAGAATGGGGATCTTTGCGAGATCCAGCAGAAGGACATCGGGGTGCTCTCCAATCCGGTCAAGCGCGCCTCTGCTTGACGAGCGTCACTGGTCACGCCGTTAATGGAACAATTCTTCGCGACGTGCCCCCGCGGTCTTGAACAGGCCCTGGCTGCGGAACTGTCGGCGCTGGGTGCGCATGAGACCGCCCCGGTTGACGGCGGCGCGTCGTTCGCGGGCGATCTTGCGATCTGCTACCGCGTGAACCTGGAGAGCCGGGTCGCAAGCCGCGTGCTGTGGCAGGTCGGCCATGCACGCTACCAAACTGATCACGACATTCATGAGGCGGCGCGCGCGCTCGCCTGGCCGCGGCTCTTCGACGTGCGTCGCTCGATCCGGGTCAACGTCTCTGCAATCCGCTCGCCGGTCAAGAGCATCGATTTCGTCACATTGAGTGTCAAGGACGCCGTGTGCGATGTCTTCCGCGCTGCGCGCGGCAAGCGGCCTGATGTCAACACAGCGCGACCGGATGTCCGCATTCATGTCTTCCTGACGCGGGATACCGCGACGTTCTACCTCGACACCTCCGGCGAGGCGCTCTTCAAGCGGGGTTGGCGTGCGCACGGCGGCGATGCTCCGCTGCGGGAAAATCTGGCCGCTGGCATCATCCGCTTGACCGGATGGGCGCCACCCGTACCGTTTTTCGACCCGATGTGCGGCAGCGGCACGTTTCTGATGGAGGCCGCGATGATGGCACTCGACGCAGCCCCTGGGGCGAACCGCGCTTTCGGTTTCGAGCAACTCGAGAATTTCGAGTCGCGCCAGTGGCGCGCAATCCGGGAAAAAGCCCTCGCCCGGCGCAAACCGGCACGTTCATTGCCGATCTATGGCAGCGACAAGTCGGGGAACACGCTCGAGCTTGCGCGCACCAACATCACCGCCGCCGGTCTCGCTAACGCCGTTCAGCTCAAGCAGATGGACGTCCTTGATGGCGGGCCGCCGGCCGCCTCCGGCATCCTCGTGACGAACCCGCCTTATGGAGAACGGCTGGCGAATCCCGACGAAGTCGCCGTCCTCTATCCGAAACTGGGCGACGCGCTGAAGCAGCGCTTCTCCGGCTGGACGGCCTATCTCCTGTCGGCCGATCCGCGCCTGCCCAAGTTGATCCGGTTGCAGGCCTCTAAGCGCACGCCGCTCTATAACGGCGCCCTCGAGTGCCGGCTCTACGAGTACCGGCTGGTTGCGGGAACCATGCGCCGGCCGAAGAAGCTGACGGCCAACGAAGTGATGAAGTGACGATGCGGTCAACGCCGGCTGGATTTTCTCAGGGCCGGATTGATTCTGTCGATGTCAGCCTGAACTTGCTCACGACTGCGTTCGTAGACGATCTCCCTTCCCATCACGGTCCCGGCGTATGCCAGGCCGTTGCGGGTTGGAGTGAGCTCGCACTTGACGTTGTGGATTCCTTCGCCCAGCACCACCTCTATTCGCTCGGGCCGCTTGCTGAGCACGACGACGTCGAGGATCTGCCCGCTGTCGGTTGCGCGCACCTTGATTTGTTCTGTGTTCATTGAATCATCGACTCCGCTTGGTGGCGCCCACCGCGCCAAAAACGCAGTTCAGTGTAGCACTTTGGCGCAACCCATTCGATCGAGGCGCCAGGCGATTGACCGAACGTGAAGTCGAATGCGATGAGTCGATACTCGAGCGCTACGGCGGCGGGCTCGAGCTCTCTATCAAAGACGAGTAGTTGCGCGACCGAATGTCCGGAAGCCAAACCGACAACGAGCCCCACAATCACAAAGCCCGCTCCCAACATCAGAATACGAAATAGGGATTGTTGCGATTGCGGGCGGGCTCAAACGCCGATCAGCTGGCCGATAAAGATCCAGAAAATCCAGTAGACGTAGTCAGTTAGCATGTCAGAGTCTGGCGTCAGACAGGGCCTTGCGCTCTCACGAAGTATGGGCTGCCCTGAAAAGCGGCTTGTCGCACGCCATTCTGAGCGGGGCTGGGCTCTCCAGCAATGGGATTCAGGCATCGGGCCTCCGGGAACCTCGGCTCCGGTCGCAGGTAGGCTTAGAACCCATCACGCCGCCCACCCCTTATCACTTCCCCGTTTCCCACTGGTAGTGAAACCGCAACTCCCCGCCTTTGCGGTCGCGGAGCCGGGTGGGTAATGAGCTATTGAGCCCCGACAAAACTCCCTTGAATAACTATAGGGTTATCGACGTGGAATATGGCTGCGTGTCGGGAGAGGGTGTCTAATCTCGGTGGCGCAAGCCCAGCGCTCGTGGTCAACCGCGGCGGCGGTCAACGCGTTGGTAGTACACGCGCGCCACATTCGCGGCCTGCGAGATCGACCAAATGGAGGAAACACCATGGAGAGGGAACAAGCACTCAGGATCCTGCGCGCCCTCGCTAACGGCGCCCACCCCGCCACCGGCGAGCAGTTCGCTGCCGATAGCCCGTACCAGCACCCCGACACCGTGCGGGCGCTATTCGAGTCCATCCGCGTCATGGAAGGAACGCGCACAGCCGTACGCAGCCCCGACCAGGGCATCGCCTCGCCACCCGGAAGCACGGGTAGCCGCTGGACCCCAGAGGAGGAGGCTCGTCTGGTTAGCGCATTCGACGCCGGCAAGAGCGTGGATGAAATCGTCAGGGGCCACAACCGCAGCCGCGCGGCAATCGAGGCGCGGCTCGTAAGGCTCGGCAGGCTCGACCCGTCGGCGGTGACAGTGCCGCTGCGCTACCCGCCGAAGCCGCCTGCGGGGCAGCCGCGACAAGGCGGCTAGGGATGCCGGCGCCCATAGCTCCGAGCAGGACAGCCGGAGCGCGTAGTCAAGAAGATCGGCGGCCCATTGGGCCGCCGATGAACGGGTGCGAATAGTGAAAGGTAAATGGTGAGTCGAGGTTCGATCTTCTTGACGCCTTCGCGGTTTAGTGCTGCGATCTATCGACGTGGATCGGCGTCCATCGGCGGCTAAACAACCCTGCTCTTTCTTGGTTTTCCGTCCTTTGTAAATGTGAGTCCGCGTTTATCTGCGGCTGGATTGCGGGAAGCCTGAGGCCCTACGTAAACGCGCGGTAGATGAGCGATACTCCGATCAGGAGGAGCAGAACGCTTACGAAGCGCAGCGTCGCCTTGCGCGAGATGCGGCGCTGGATGCGATTGCCGACCCAAAGGCCGGTTAGCGCGAAGGGAACCAGCATGGCAAAACCGGTCACCCGGTCGGCGAGCATCAGTCCGCTGGCAAGGAATACGAGCGCGCGAATCGAGACCGAAAAGAGCACCATGTTCGAGAGTGTTGCGCGGTACGCGCGAACGTCGGTCTTGCGCCGGGAGAGATAGATCGCATAGGGCGGCGCGCCAACGCCGAAGAGCGTACCGAGCACACCGCCCACCAGGCCCGAGACCGGCGCCCAACCGCGCCCAATGATAGAGACGTTGCCGCCTTGGCCGAGCGTGTAGCTGCCGTACCCGATCAGGAACGCGCCGAGGGCCGCGACGGTCGCCGTCCGTGGAAGGTTGACGAGGAGCGTTACCCCCAGCACAGCACCGATCAGGCAAGTCGGCACCATGAGCTTCAATTCCGATTTGTCCGCCTCCCGCGAAAATCGCGTGCCGAGCGCGAGTGCCGCCGTCACGTCGAGGAGCACGGACATCGGCAGCACGAAGTCGAGGGGGAAGAAATGCGACAGCAGCGGCACGGTGAAAAGCGCCGCCCCGAAAGCCGTAATCCCGAAGATCACGTAGGCGGCGCCCACACCCGCCGCGGCAATCACGAAAGTCTGCAGGTCAAACGGGATGGTCATGAAAAAAGGCGCCGGGCCTGGGCGCCGGCGCCTTTTTTATCCTGACTGTCCCACATTGCCGGAACGGTCAGACCAGAGTGGGGAACGACCAAAGAGATATCCCTTTTACCTGCCGTGACCTGATCCGAACGTGCACCCCCCAACCCCATTTAGTTTGATCGGGCGCAACGCGCGCGATCAAACTATGTTCAGGTGCTCGATCCCCGTCATGACGTCCTTGTCTTTCGCTTCCTTGCTGTGGAGCTTGATCATCAGACGCAGTTCGTTGACGGAGTCGGCGTTTCTCAGCGCATCCTCGTAGCTGATCAGGTCCTGCTCGTAGAGATCGAACAGGTGCTGGTCGAAGGTTTGCATGCCGAGCTCGCGCGATTTCCCCATGATGGCCTTGATCTCGTGCACCTCGCCTTTGAAAATAAGGTCCGCAATCAACGGGGAGTTCAGCAGCACTTCCACCGCGGCAACGCGCCCCTTCCCGTCCTTCTTGGGAATTAGCCGCTGCGACACAATCGCCCGGACGTTGAGCGAGAGGTCCATCAGCAGCTGCTGCTTGCGCACCTCGGGAAAGAAGTTGATGACGCGATCGAGCGCTTGGTTGGCGCTGTTGGCATGCAGCGTCGCCATGCAAAGATGCCCCGTTTCCGAGAACGCGATCGCGTAATCCATGGTGTCCATGTCGCGGATCTCGCCGATCAGGATGACGTCGGGGGCCTGCCGCAGCGTGTTCTTGAGTGCCGCGTGCCAGGTATCCGTATCCACGCCCACTTCCCGCTGTGTGATCACGCAGTTCTTGTGCTCGTGCACAAACTCGATCGGGTCCTCGATCGTGATGATATGGCCGTAGCTGTTGTCGTTGCGATAGCCGGTCATTGCCGCGAGCGAGGTCGATTTGCCTGAACCGGTACCGCCCACCATGATGATGAGGCCGCGCTTGGCCATGCAAATGTCCTTGAGGATACCCGGCAGATTGAGATCCTCGAATTTCGGGATCGTCGTGCTAATCGTCCGCGCCACCAACCCGATTCGCCCTTGCTGGACGAAGGCGTTCATACGAAAACGGCCGATGTCGGAAGGGTTGATCGCGAAATTACATTCCTTCGTCGCCTCAAACTCCTGCGCCTGCTTGTCGTTCATCATCGCGCGCGCGAGTTCGGCCGTGTGCTGTGGGGTGAGTGGCTGATTGGCGACCGGCGTCATTCTGCCATCGAGCTTGATGGCGGGCGGGTAGCCCGCGGTGATGAAGAGGTCGGATGCTTTCTTCGCCACCAGCGCTCTTAGCAGGTCGTGCATGAACTTAACTGCCTGGTCTCGATCCATGGGCTTCTCCTGGAATCCCCGATTTCGGCGCTGCTCTGCCTGGCGCTACCGGTTAACGGAACATGTCCTTGTTGGCCGCCTTCGCGCGCGCTTCGTCGACCGAAACGATGTTGCGCTTGACCAGTTCCTGCAAGTTCTGGTCCAGCGTCTGCATGCCCAGCTGCTGGCCAGTCTGGATGGCTGAGTACATCTGCGCCACCTTGTTCTCGCGAATGAGGTTGCGGATCGCGGGCGTGCCGACCATGATCTCATGTGCGGCAACCCGACCGGTGCCGTCGCGGGTCTTGAGCAGGGTCTGCGAAATCACTGCGCGCAGCGACTCGGAGAGCATCGCGCGCACCATGTCCTTTTCCTCTGCAGGGAAAACGTCGATGACCCGATCGATGGTTTTTGCCGCAGAGCTGGTATGCAGGGTGCCGAACACCAGGTGGCCGGTCTCCGACGCTGTCATGGCCAGGCGAATCGTCTCAAGATCGCGCATCTCGCCCACCAGAATGATGTCGGGATCCTCCCGCAGCGCCGAGCGCAGCGCGTTGGCGAAAGACAGGGTGTGCGGCCCGACCTCGCGCTGGTTGACGAGACATTTCTTCGACTCGTGCACGAATTCGATCGGATCTTCGACCGTAAGGATATGGCCGTACTCGTTTTCGTTGAGGTAGTCGACCATGGCCGCGAGCGTGGTGGACTTGCCCGAGCCCGTCGGACCGGTCACCAGCACGACGCCGCGCGGCTGGTTGGCAATGTCGACGAACACTCTCGGGCATTTCAGTTCTTCGAGCGTGAGCACTTTCGAGGGTATCGTCCGAAAGACGGCGCTGGCGCCGCGGTGCTGCACGAATGCATTCACCCGGAAACGCGCAAGGTTCGGAATTGAGAACGAAAAGTCGCACTCCAGGTTTTCCTCGTAGAACTTGCGCTGGCCATCGTTCATGATGTCGTACACCATGGCGTGCACGTCCTTGTGCTCCAGCGCCGGCAGGTTGATGCGCCGCACGTCGCCGTGGACGCGGATCATGGGCGGCAAACCAGCCGACAGATGCAGGTCCGAGGCCTTGTTCTTGACGACAAATGCTAGCAGTTCGGAGATGTCCATTTATAATGCCCCAAGTTCAAGCTGAGCCTCGGAAATGCGCGTTAACGCGCTGATTTTATTTTCAAACATGGGTCTGCGGCCCGCGGGAGATTATGGCCACAATCGCCGCTAACTTGCAAGCAGTTCGCGCACGAATCGGGCGTGCTGCGCAGGCCGCTGGCCGGCGCGTTGATGAAATTAAGCTGCTCGCCGTGAGCAAAACCTTTCCGGCCGCGCGCGTCCGTGAGGCATATGCTGCGGGACAGCACGCCTTCGGCGAGAGCTACGCGCAGGAAGCTGTGGAAAAAATCACGGAACTCGCGTCGATCCCGATCGACTGCCGCGGCGCACAGGTTTCTCGAGAAAATGATCGCGCTCGAGGCGACGCGCCCATCCCCTCCTCCGGGGTCGCATCCCCCACCCTCACTCCTTCCCTCTCTCCCAAGGGGAGAGAGGAAGCATTTGCCTCCCTTCTCCCGTTGGGACAAGGGTCGGGGATGGGGGAATTGGGGCCCCTGCTCCTCCCTCTGGAGTGGCACTTCATTGGCCCGATCCAGAGCAACAAGACTCGCGTCATCGCCGAACACTTTCAATGGGTCCACAGCGTCGAGCGGGAGAAGATTGCAATACGCCTCAGCGACGCGCGACCCGCGGACCTGCCGCCGCTTGACGTGTGCATCCAGGTCAACGTCAGCGGTGAGCACGACAAGAGGGGCATTGGGCCGGGCGGGGAGGTTCAACTCGCGGAAGCGATCTCGCGGTTGCCGCGCCTGAGGCTGCGCGGCCTGATGGCGATACCCGAACCGACGCCCGACACCGTCGTGCAGCGACGCCAGTTCGCGTTGCTGCGCGAACTGCAGGAGAAGCTCGTCGCGCGTGGATACGTCCTGGATACGCTCTCGATGGGCATGTCCGATGATCTCGAGGCGGCGATCATGGAAGGCGCGACGATCGTGCGCGTCGGCACTGCAATCTTCGGCCCCCGAAACCGGTGACCGGTGACCGATGCCCAGTAAACCCCGCCGCCACGCGGCTGTTAACATACGGACCCATCGGCACCAAGCGCGAGTCACTGGGTCAAGATGAACATCACGTTCATTGGGGGCGGGAACATGGCAGGCGCCATCATCGGCGGCCTGATCAAGCAGGGGTGGCCGCCCGCTTGCATTACCGTGATCGAGATCGCCGCCGCCGCACGCACGCAGCTCGAGTCGCGCCTGAAGGTGAAGACCGCGCGAGCCGTGGACGCCGCCGCCGTGCAGGCCGACTGCATCGTTCTCGCCGTCAAGCCGCAACAAATGCGCGAAGTCGCGCAAGCCCTTGCGCCTTTGTTGCGCGCGCAGCTCGTCATCACGATTGCGGCCGGGATTCGCCTGGCCGATCTTTCGCGCTGGCTCGGCGGATATTCACGAATCGTGCGCGTCATGCCCAATACGCCAGCTTTGGCGCTGGCCGGCGTCTCCGGCCTCTACGCCCCGCCGGCCGCGAGCACCGCGGACCGGGCCGTCGCCGAGCGGATCCTCGGAGCGGTCGGCGCGACAGTTTGGCTGGAGCGCGAGCAGGATCTCGACGCGGTCACGGCGGTGTCGGGCAGTGGCCCGGCCTATGTGTTCTACTTCGTCGAAGCGCTGGAGCGGGCGGCAAGCGAGCTGGGCCTGGGACAGGGTGCGGCGCGCAAACTCGCGCTGGAGACTTTCGCGGGCGCAATCAAACTCGCTTGCGAAGCCGGCGAGCCCCCGGCCACCCTGCGCGCCCGCGTCACGTCCAAAGGGGGCACGACCGAGCGCGCGATCCTCGCCCTGGAGACGGACGGTGTGAAGGACGCCATCGCGCGCGCGGTGCGGGCCGCCGCCGAGCGCTCGCGCGAGCTCGGCGATGAGTTGGGCAGGGATTGATTAACCGCAGAGACGCAAAGACGCAGAGGAAACGCGGAGAAAATCCTATGGGTCGTTTTTCTTGGCGCAATCTTTGCGTCTCAGCGCCTTTGCGATGGACGTTTGGAGGGAACGCTTGCTCTCTGGCGCGCTGATATTTCTGGTCAACGTCGTATTCGACCTGTTGACGGTCACGCTGTTGCTGCGCTTCTACCTGCAATGGGCGCGCGCGCCTTACCGCAATCCACTTTCCGAGTTCCTGCACGCGCTCACCGACTTCATGGTGCGCCCGGCAAGGCGCGTCATACGCGGCTACTGGGGCCTGGACCTCGCGACACTGGCCCTCGCATGGCTTGCCCAGTTCCTGAATCTGTTTTTCGAGCTCCAGCTGCGGGGTTATCAGGTGGGCGCGCAGGCAGGTCTCGCCTTCGTCGGGCTCATCGCGATGGCAGCGGTGATGGTCCTGAAAATGGGACTGTACATCGTCATGGTGGCGGTCATCGTGCAAGCCGTCCTCACCTGGATCGGCCCCTACAGCCCGGTGATGCCGCTACTCAATAGCATGACGCGCCCGTTCCTGCGCGTGTTTCAGCGGTTCGTGCCGCCGATCGGAAACGTCGACCTCTCCTCGCTCTTCGTTCTGGTGGTCTGTCAGCTGCTGCTGATGGTGCCGGTAGCCTATCTCGAAGTAACCGCGGCCAGGCTGTTTTGATGGGCTGGCGCCACTACGACCCGGAGCGGCGCCGCCTGATCCTGACTATGCACGTCCAGCCCGGCGCAAGAAATAACCAGCTTGTGGGACTGCACGGCGATGCCTTGAAGGTGAAAATTGCCGCGCCGGCCACGGACAACAAAGCGAATTACCGCCGCCGATGAACGCCGATCATACGAAAGAAGTGATGAATAATGGTGATGGAAAATGGTGATGCGAAATAGTGATGAAGAACACCCGCAACTTCGTACATGACCATTAATCATCACCCTCTCTCATCACCAGCACCCATAACTATTCCCTGATCAGTGGTCGCCGGTCACCGGTCACCGGTCACCGGTCACATCAAGATGATGTCGAACTGCTCCTGATTGTAGGCCGTCTCGACCTGCAGCGCGACGGGCTTGCCAATGAAGTCGGAGAGCATGGCCAGCGACTGCGATTCCTCGTCGAGAAGCATGTCGATCACTGGCTGCGAGGCAAGGATCCGGAATTCGCGTGCGCTGAACTGCCGGGCTTCGCGCAGCACCTCCCTCAGAATCATGTAGCACACCGTTTGCGCCGTCTTCATCTGGCCGCCGCCTTCGCACACCGGGCACGCCTCGCACAGGAGGTGGGCCAGCGATTCGCGCGTCCTCTTACGCGTCATCTCGACCAGCCCTAGCTGCGTGAAGCCGTTCACCGTCATGCGCGTTCGGTCGCGCGCAAGGGCCTTGCGGAATTCGTTGAGCACGGCGTTCTTATGCTCCTCGGTGTCCATGTCGATGAAGTCGATGATGATGATGCCGCCGAGGTTTCTCAGCCTCAGCTGCCGTGCGATTACCTGCGCGGCCTCGAGATTGGTCTTGAAGATCGTGTCGTCGAAGCTGCGCCCCGTCACGAAACCGCCGGTGTTGACGTCGATCGTGGTTAGCGCTTCGGTCTGGTCAATGATGAGGTAGCCCCCGGACTTGAGACCGACACGGCGCGCCAGCGCCTTCTCGATCTCGTCCTCGACGCCGTAGAGATCGAACAGCGGCCGCTCGCCCTGATAGCACTCGACGCGCTCGGCTACGTTCGGCGTGAAGTCCTGGCCGAAGGACAACATCTGCTGCCAGGTCTCTCGCGAATCCACCAGGATCCGTGCCGTCTCCTCGTGCGCGAAATCCCGCAGCACGCGCAGGCTGAGATCGAGATCCTGGTAGAGCAACGCGAGGGGTGCGGCGGTGGCCACTTTTTCCTGGATCCCCGACCAGAGCCGCCGCAGGTAGTCCACATCGGACCTCAACTCTTGGTCGGAGGCTGCCTCGGCGACGGTACGAATGATGAAGCCGCCTTTCTCTGCGGGCGGCACGAGCAGCTGCAGCTTTTCGCGCAGATGTGCGCGCTCCTCCTCGTCCTCGATGCGCTGCGAAATGCCGATGTGAGAATCCTGCGGCAGGTAGACGAGAAAGCGTCCCGCGATCGAAATTTGGGTCGAGAGCCGTGCGGCCTTGGTGCCGATGGGGTCCTTCACCACCTGCACCATCAGGTTCTGCCCCTCCGAAATCAGTTTCTCGATCGGAATCGCAGGCTCCCCGTTGCCGCGGCGTCCCCATATGTCGGCGACGTGCAGGAAGGCAGCCCGCCCGCCGCCCACGTCGACAAAGGCGGACTGCATACCCGGCAGCACGCGGACGACCCGGCCCATGTAAACGTCGCCGACCAGTCCGCGCGAGGACGCGCGCTCGATGTGAACCTCCTGCGTTACGCCCTGCTCAATCACTGCCACCCGCGTCTCCTGCGGTGTGACGTTGACCAGGATTTCCTCGGTTACGGCCATAACAGGCTGGGCTAGCAGCCTGTCGGACCTAACAGTCCGTACAGGCTGCCAAAAGCAAAACCGGCTGACAATTTCAATGAGAACCCAGCCGAGGCGGCGGAATGTGAAGGGAGGTGAGGGTGAATTCGCATATCTGTCATCCTTTCCTGCAATTCTCCTAGTGCCGGTCTTGCATTAGGAGGTTGTCGAGGCTAAGTCCGACAAACTCCTAGAGCATCGAGATATTGAAGCGCGCGAGCAGGTCCGCAGTCTCTGCCAGCGGCAGCCCCATGATGCCGGAGTAGCTTCCCGCGATCCGCGTGACAAAGGCGCCGGCGCGCCCCTGAATGGCGTACGCGCCCGCCTTGTCGCCGGGCTCGCCGCTTGCGACATAGCGCCGGATCTCGGCATCGGCGAGTTCCCGGAACCACACGCTCGAGACGGAAAGCTGGGATTCGACCTGGTCCCGGTGTGCCACGGCAATCGCCGTGACCACCTGATGCTCGTGCCCGGAGAGCGTGTGCAGGATGCGCACGGCGTGCTCGGTGTCCTCGGGCTTGCCGATCAGCTGTTCATCGAAGACGACCGACGTGTCCGCCGCGAGCACGGGCTTGAGGGGCAGCCCGCGCTGGGCGACCTGGTACATCCCCGTCGTCGCCTTGGCGCTCGCGATGCGCAACGCGTAGGCGCCGGGCGATTCGTCCGGCAACGGCGTCTCGTCCACGTCCACGCCACGCCGCAAATCCTGGCGCAGCAGCAACAAATCGAACGGCACGCCGATCTGCTTGAGCAGCTCGCGCCGCCGCGGGCTGCGCGAGGCGAGGTAGATGCGTTTATCGGCGAGACTCATATTCTTGGAAAACGGTGAACGCTAATCGGCGACCCCCCACTGGAGCATACCCCCGGTTGCGGGGGAGGTGGGTGCGGTTCACTGTTCACTGTTCGCCCGTCTCTCACGGTGATAGGGGTGATTGTGCAGTATTGAGGCGGCGCGATAAAGCTGCTCCGCCAACACCACGCGGGCCAGCCCGTGCGGGAGCGTCAGAGGGGAAAGCGACCAGACCGCGTCCGAGCACTTCTTCACGCTTTCGGCCAGGCCGTCGGCCCCGCCGATGAGGAAGGCAATGTCTCGGCCGCTCTGCCGCCAGCGCGCGAGCCGCCGCGCAAGCTCCATCGTCGTAAATGCAGTGCCGCGTTCGTCGAGCGCAATCCTGCTGCAGCCAGCAGGCACGCCAGCAAGAATCCGCTCACCTTCCGCATCGATAGCGCGTCGGGCCCCACCGGCCCGGGGCGCGGGTTTGAGCACGATGAGCTCCATCCTCATCTCGCGCGGCATTCGACCGGCGTATTCGGCAAAACCGGCGTCTACCCAAACCGGCATGCGGTGCCCAACCGCCACGATTAAGAACCTCATGGCGATGGCTCGCCGTCAGGATGGGACGGCGCGGCTTCCGCGGCGCCCCTTGCGCGGCGGCGGCCCCCAGAGCTCTTCCAGGTTGTAGTGCTTCCGGGTAGCCGGCTGCATGATGTGGACGACCACGGAGCCGAGATCGACCAGGATCCACTCGCCCTCGCGCTCGCCCTCCACGCCATAGACACCCGCCCCTGCCGCCTTGAGCTTTTCCTGGACGTTGCGGGCGAGCGCCTTGCCCTGGCGGGCGGAATCGGCACTCGCGAGGATGATGCGGTCGAACAGCGCAGTCAGGCGCCTCACGTCGAGCACCACGATGTCGCGTCCCTTGATATCTTCCAGCGCCGCAACGGTGGTCTTGACCAGCTTGTCGAGTCTCATCAACCCCTATGAATATAGACCGTTCGACCGAATATAGTCGAGAACGGCTGCGGGCAGCAAATAGCGCGGGCTCTTGCCCGCCCGCAGCATTTCGCGCAGCGCCGTCGCGGAGATATCGAGCGCGGTAAAGGGGGCGACGACGATTCCCCCTGCGGGCGAGAGGTGGACCGCCAGCGGCTGCTGCATGAGGCGCGCCGAGTATTCGCGTGCCAGCGGGTGCGGCATCTGCTCGGCCCAGCGCTCGACCGGAAAGCCCGGCCGATGAGCGACCGCGATGTGCGCCAGCCCGAACAGCTCATGCCAGCGATGCCACGTCGCAAGTTCGAGAAAGGCATCTGCCCCGAGCAGCAAAACGAGCGCCCGCGTCGGCCCGACCTCCGCCCGCAGCGACGTGAGCGTGTCGAGCATGTAGCCCGGTCCGGAACGATGGCTCTCGCGTTCGTCCACGCGGAACCGTGGGTTGCCGCGCGCGGCAAGCCGCGTCATTGCCAGCCGGTGCTCGCTGGAGGCCGCGGGCGCGCTGCGGTGCGGCGGCGTGCCGCTCGGCAGCAGACGCACCTCGTCCAGCCGAAGCGCCTCTGCGAGCTCCTCGCCTAGACGCAAATGCCCGTAGTGGATCGGATCGAAGGTGCCGCCGAGGATGCCGATGGGGGCGATTGAGGCCACTCAATCGCCCAAGTAACGACTGACGACTGACGACTGACGGGTGAGCCGCGCCACGCTCAGCGACCTGACGTTCTCATAGCACTAGGCGGCGGATGTCGGAGAGGACGCTGCTGAGAAATGCAATGAAGCGCGCGCCCTGCGCGCCATCGATCACGCGGTGATCGTACGAAACCGACAGCGGCAGCATCAGCCGGGGCGCGAAGTCCTTGCCGGTCCACAGCGGTTTAATCATCGACCTGCCGACGCCGAGAATCGCCACTTCGGGCGCGTTGATGATGGGCGTGAAATGGCTGCCGCCAAGTCCCCCCAGGCTGGATATCGAGAAACAGCCGCCTTGAAGATCGTTCGGGGAAATCTTGCCTGCGCGCATGCGCTCGCTCAACTCGCCGAGTTCGCGTGCAAGCTCGAGCAGGCCCTTCTTGTCCACGTCGCGGATCACTGGAACGACCAGTCCATTGGGCGTGTCCACCGCCACGCCGACATGGAAGTACTGCTTGAGCACCAGGCTCTCGCCATCGGCCGAAAGTGAGGCGCTGAACTGCGGATACTGCTTCAGCGCCACGACGACGGCCTTGAGCAGGAAGCACAGGATGGTGAAGCGTATGCCCTGCTTCTTCGCTTCCTCGACCTGGATCTTGCGGAATTCCTCGAGTTCGGTGATGTCGGCCTCGTCATGCTGTGTGACGTGCGGAATCGTCAACCAGTTGCGGTGCAGATTGGCGCCCGAGAGCTTCTTGATGCGGGGAAGCGGCTGCGCGTTGATGGGGCCAAACTTCGCGAAGTCCACTTGTGGCAGGGGCGGCGGGCTCAAGCCAAGGCCGCCCTCGGCCGCACCCGGGCGCGCGAGCACCGCCTTCACGTGTTTCTGCACGTCCTCCCTAAGCACTCGCTCCTTGGGCCCGCTGCCCTTGACACGCGCGAGGTCGACCCCCAGCTCACGCGCGAATCGCCGCACGGAAGGACTCGCGTGCGCGCGTACAAACCCGATCTCGTCGATCCGCGCGTCGGCGCCCGCAGGCGCGCTCGCTGCTTCCGTCTCCCCGCGGGACAAGGGCTGAGCGGGAGGACTCGCCGGCGCTACCGGTGCCGGTTGCGGGGCGGGGGCGGGGGCGGGGCGGACCATCGGCTCTGCAGGGGCCGCTGGCGCTGGCTTTTCGGCCGCCGGCGGGGCCGCACTTGCCTCGTCCGCCGTCTCGAGCATCACGACGAGCGCGCCCTCGGAAACCTTGTCCCCAACCTTGACCCTGAGCTCCTTCACCACGCCGGCGGCAGGCGCGGGCACCTCCATGGTCGCCTTGTCGGATTCCAGCGTAACCAGCGAGTCCTCGGCCTTGACGTTATCGCCCGCCTTGACGAGGACCTCGATCACCGGCACATCCTTGAACTCGCCGATGTCGGGAACCTTAACTTCGATTACGTTGCTCATTGCAAATCAGTGACCAGTGACTAAAAAGCCAGAATGAAGACGCCGCTAGACGCCGCAAAAAAACGACGTTGCTTTGTCCCGGTCGTCTGTCTGCGTTCATCTGCGTTTATCTGCGTTTATCTGCGGCTAACAATGTTTTCTGATTCTTGAGACCCGCTATCGTCACGGGTCACGGGTGTCAGACCCGGGCCGGATTGGCCTTATCCGGATCGAGGCCGTACTGCTTGACTGCCTCGGCAATCTTCTTGCGCGGTAGCGCCTCCTGATCGGCGAGTGCCGTCAGGGCAGCCACCGCCACATGATGTCGGTCTACTTCGAAGAAATGACGCAGCGCCTTGCGTGTGTCGGAACGACCGAAGCCGTCCGTGCCTAGCACGCTGTAATGCGCCGGCTGCGGCAGGAAGCCGCGGATCTGGTCGGCGTACACCTTCATGTAATCCGTCGCGGCAATTACCGGCCCGGCACGGTCGCGCAGGCACTGCTCTACGTAGCAGGCCCGCCGTTCGTCCTGCGGGTGCAGCATGTTCCAGCGCGTCGTCTCGATCCCGTCGCGCCGCAACTCGTTGAAGCTCGTCACGCTCCAGATATCCGCGGAAACGCCGAAGTCCTTCTCCAGGAGCTCAGCACCGGCCATGACCTCGCGCAGGATCGTGCCGCTGCCCAGCAGCTGCACTTTCAACTGGCTTTTGTTCGTGGCTTTGCCTTCGGAGAGCAGGTACATCCCGCGCAGGATCCCTTTCTCCACACCCTCCGGCATGGGCGGATGCGCGTAGTTCTCGTTCATCACGGTGATGTAGTAGTAGACGTCCTCCTGCTCCTCGTACATGCGGCGCAGGCCATCCTGGATGATGACCGCGAGCTCATAGGCAAACGTTGGGTCGTAGGACACGCAATTGGGAATGGTCGAGGCGAGCACGTGACTGTGGCCGTCCTCGTGTTGCAGTCCTTCACCATTCAGGGTGGTCCGGCCGGCGGTGCCGCCGAGGAGAAAGCCGCGCGCGCGCATATCGCCTGCCGCCCACGCCAAGTCGCCAATGCGCTGGAAGCCGAACATTGAATAGAAGATGTAGAACGGGATCATCGGCTGGTTGTGCGTGCTGTAGGAGGTCGCCGCAGCGATCCACGAGCACATCGCTCCCGCCTCGCAGATGCCTTCCTGCAGGATCTGGCCGTTCTTGTCCTCTTTGTAGTACATGAGCTGGTCGGCGTCCTGGGGCGTGTAGAGCTGCCCGACATGGGAATAGATGCCGAGCTGCCGGAACATGCCCTCCATGCCGAAGGTGCGAGACTCGTCAGGTACGATCGGCACGACGAGCTTGCCGATGTTCTTGTCGCGGATGATTGTGCTGAGTATGCGCACGAACGCCATGGTGGTGGAGATCTCGCGACCGTCCGTGCCCTTAAGCTGCTGCTCGAAGGCCGCAAGCCCCGGCATCTTCAGCGGACTGGCCTTCCGGCGCCGGGCCGGGAGCTCCCCGCCCATCGCCCTCACCCGCTCGCGCAGGTACTTCATCTCGGGACTGTCCTCGGGCGGCTTGTAGAACGGCACCTCCTCCAGCTTATCGTCGGAGATCGGGAGATTAAAGCGGTCGCGAAACGCCCGGATTGAGGCGGTCCCCATCTTCTTCTGCTGATGGGTGATGTTCTGGCCTTCACCGGCCTCGCCCATGCCGTAGCCCTTCACCGTTTTTGCCAGGATCACGGTCGGCTGGTCCTTGTGCTTCATCGCCGCAGCGTACGCCGCGTAGACCTTGTGCGGATCGTGCCCGCCGCGGTTGAGCCGCCAGATGTCGTCGTCCGACATCTTCGCGACCATCTCCAGCAGCTCCGGGTATTTCCCGAAGAAATGTTTGCGCACGTACGCACCGTCGTTCGCCTTGAAGCGCTGGTATTCGCCGTCGACGCACTCCTCCATGCGCTTGAGGAGCAGTCCCTTCGTGTCGCGCATGAACAGCGGGTCCCAGTAGGAGCCCCAGATCACCTTGATGACGTTCCAGCCCGCCCCGCGGAACGCCGCTTCGAGCTCCTGGATGATCTTGCCGTTGCCACGCACCGGGCCGTCGAGGCGCTGCAGGTTGCAGTTCACGACAAAGATGAGGTTGTCGAGCTGCTCGCGCCCGGCCAGCGAGATCGCCCCGAGTGACTCCGGCTCGTCCATTTCGCCGTCGCCCATGAACGCCCAGACTTTCCGTCCCTGCGGCTCGACGACACCGCGGTCCTTGAAATAGCGCATGAAGCGCGCCTGGTAAATCGCCATGATCGGGCCGAGGCCCATCGAGACCGTCGGGAACTGCCAGAAATCGGGCATTAGCCACGGGTGCGGATAGGACGAGAGGCCCTTGCCGGCAACCTCCTGCCGAAAGTTGCCGAGTTGTTCCTCAGTGATGCGGCCTTCCAGGAAGGCGCGCGCGTAGACACCGGGCGCGGAGTGGCCCTGAATGTAGACGAGATCCCCGCCGAAAGTCTCGTTTGCGGCGCGGAAGAAATGATTGAAACCGATGTCATAGAGCGTAGCGGCTGACGCGAAACTGGCGATGTGGCCACCGAGCTCCGAGGATTCCTTGTTGGCGCGCACCACGGTTGCCATCGCGTTCCAACGCACGAGCGAGCGCAACTGGTTCTCGATCTCCGCGTCACCGGGGGAATGCTCTTCCTGAGAGAGCGGGATCGTGTTCATGTACGCGGTGTTGGCGTTGTAAGGAATGTAAGCGCCGCCGCGACGCGCCCGCTCCGTCAACCGCTCCAAGAGGAAGTTCGCGCGGGCCGGACCTTCACGCTCGAGTACGGAAGCGAGCGCCTCCAACCACTCGTTCGTCTCTTGAGGATCAACGTCGGGTTGTATGTCTTTCAGGTCCATTGCGGCCACCTATACGCATGTCAGGAACTCCGCGGCGGCGGAATCCTGTTTCGGCAATCAACTACTTACGGCACCTCGCATTGGGGGCCATTATAGCATCGGGAAATTGCCGCTTTTGCGCGGCAATTTAATGAGATAGCCCTACTTTCGCCCGCTGACCGGACCGCGCGTTCGAGTCTTGCTGACTGGACGAAGAGTTTATCGGCGTTTAGCTCCACAAACTACTGGCCACCTCCAAACTTCGCCGGACGCTTTTCGAGGAAAGCGGCCATGCCCTCCTTTTGGTCGGGGCTCGCGCAGCATCGCCCAAACAGATTTGATTCGAGAGCAAGCCCTGCAGCAAGTTCCATGTCCGCGCCGCGCCGGACCGCTTCCTTGCTGCAGCGCACCGCGAGCGGGCCTTTGCTTGCGACAATGCGCGCCATTTCAAGACCTCTCTGCATGAGCTCGGCCACCGGCACGACCGCGCTCGCCAAACCGATACCGAGCGCCTCCTCGGCCTTGACCTGGCGACCGGTCGTCAGCAGCTCGAGCGCGCGGGCCGGGCCGACCTTTCTCGGGAGTCGTTGCGTAGCCCCGAGTCCGGCACAGATGCCAAGGTTCACTTCCGGCTGACCGAACACGGCGCCTTCCGTCGCAATGATCCAATCGCAGGCGAGCGCGAGCTCGCAGCCGCCGCCTAGGCAGTAGCCGTTCACGAGGGCGATCACCGGCACCGGCACCGCCTCGAGCCGCGCGAAGGCGCGCGAGCCGCGCGCCGAAAACGCGCTGCCCTCTTCCTGCGTGAAGTTCTGCATCTCCGCGATGTCAGCGCCCGCGACGAATGCCTTGTCACCGGCGCCTGTGACGAGCGCGACCCGCGCTGCGGGATCCTGCGCGATGACGTTAGCTGCGGCATCGATCTCATCCAGCGTCGCCGAGTTCAGCGCGTTGAGCGCCTTCGGGCGGTTGACCGTGAGAAGATAGATGCCCGCCTCGGGCTGCTCCAGCAATATATTTTGATAGCTCATACTGAGCCGGTGAATGCTGATTGTTAAATGTTGAATGGAAAAGACGGACCAACGCGATGGTCAAGGGTTCGACCACCGTCCCTTTTATGATTCACAACGAACAATCGGCGTGCATCGGCGGCTAAATGCCAACATTCACGGCTTGACGGTTCTTGTTTCTCCATATCCGCGTTTATCTGCGGCTATAGTTCTTCTTCTTACTTCGGCGCCATTCGCACGGCGCCGTCGAGGCGGATCACCTCGCCATTCAGCATCGTGTTCGTGATGATGTGCTCGACCAGCGCCGCGAACTCGTCAGGCCGTCCAAGGCGCGGCGGAAACGGAATCTGGGCCGCAAGCGATTGCTGCAACTCCTCGTTGAAGCCGCCCACCATCGGCGTCTCGAAGATTCCGGGCGCAACGGTCATTACGCGGATCCCGAAGCGCGCCAGCTCGCGCGCCGCGGGCAGCGTCAAACCCACCACGCCCGCCTTTGAGGCGCTATAAGCGACCTGCCCGATCTGCCCGTCGAAGGCCGCGATCGACGCCGTGTTGACGATGATGCCACGCTCGCCTCCGCTGTCCGGCGTGTTTTCCGCCATCGCCTGCGCCGCGAGCCGCAGCACGTTGAAGGTGCCAACCAGGTTGATTTCGATCGTGCGGCGGAAGCCCTCCAGCCGGTGCGGCCCGCCTTTGCCCAGGACACGCTCCGCGGGAGCAATACCGGCGCAACTCACGGCGCCGTGCAACACCCCGAACTGTGACCGGGCGGCGGCGATGGCCCGGCTGAGCTGCCCTTCATTGGTTACGTCCGTGCCCACGAACAGCGCGGCTGGGCCGATAGCGCGCGCCAGCTTCGCGCCCTGCTCCCCGCTCAGGTCGCAGATCGCGACGTTGCCGCCGGCCCGGCCCAGCCGGCGCGCCGTTGCCGCGCCGAGTCCGGAAGCGCCACCGGTCACGAGAAAGGTCCTGCCCCTGATTTCCATGTCTGGAACTGCTGCCCGGTGAAAAGTAAACGATGAACGGACAAACGCGGCGGCCCGGAGGGATCAGCGTTTCTGGCGGCCCGCGGGCTGCTCCCTCTGCCGGCGTTCATCGGCGGGCCGCGACGCTGCCTCGTGGGTCTGCTTCGAGCCGACGTGAACCTTGACGTAAGCCCCGGGCGCGTCCTCGATCACCCTGAGCTTGCCCTTGCCGGGAACACGCGCCGGCACTTTCTTGCCGCCATGACCCGCGATCCACTTGCTCCAGTCGGTCCACCACGAGCCGGGGTGCTGACGCGCGCCGCTTAGCCAGTCCTCGGGATCCTCGATCAGCTTGTCATTTGTCCAGTAGCAATACTTGTTTGCCGCCGGCGGATTGACGATGCCGGCGATGTGCCCCGAGCCACCTAGCACGAAACGCACCGGGCCCTTCAGCAACCGCGCACCGGCATACGTCGACCGCCAGGGGGCAATGTGATCCTCGAGCGTCGCGATGAAGTAGGCGGGGACCTCGACCCGCGAAACGTCGATCGGCACGCCGTCGATCTCGATGCCACCCGGCTTGGTCAGCTGATTGCGCAAGTACATGTTGCGCAGGTAGAAGCTGTGCATGGTTGCGGGCATACGCGTCGAATCCGAGTTCCAGTAAAGCAGGTCGAACGGGAACGGGTCGCGCCCGAGCAGGTAGTTGTTCACCACGAAGGTCCAGATGAGATCGTTCGCGCGCAGCATGTTAAACGTGGTCGCCATCTCGGCGCCCTCCAAATAGCCGCGCCGCTTCATGCGCTTTTCGAGCGCGTCGAGCTGCTTCTCATCGATGAACACCTCGAGCTCGCCGGCCTCGGCAAAATCGATCATCGTGACGAAGAAGGTCGCGGAGCTGATCCGCCGCTCACCCTTCGCTGCAAGGTACGCGAGCGCGCAGGCAAGCAGTGTGCCGCCGAGGCAATAGCCGATAACGTTCACCTCGCGCTCGCCAGTGGCCTTCTCGATGGCGTCGAGCGCGGCAAGCGCCCCCTCGCGCAGGTAATCGTCGAAACGCTTGTGCGCGAGCTGCTCGTCCGGGTTGACCCATGACATCACGAACACGCTCTGGCCCTGGTCGACCGCCCACTTGATGAAAGAGTTGTCCTCGCGCAGATCGAGGATGTAGTACTTGTTGATCCACGGTGGAATGATGAGCAGCGGACGGCGGTAAACGTCCGGAGTGGCCGGATCGTATTGAATGAGCTGCATCAGCTCGTTCTCGTAGATCACTTTCCCCGGCGTGGTGGCGATGTTGAGCCCCAGCTTGAATGCGTTTTCGTCGGTCATCCGCACCTGGATCTGCTCGCCGTCGCCGCGCGAGAGATCGTCGAGCAGGTTGCTCAGGCCCTTGACGAGGTTCTTGCCCCCCGTCGCCACCGTTTCGCGCATCACCTCGGGATTGGTTAACACGAAATTGCTCGGGGACAGCGCGTCGATGTACTGGCGCGTGTAGAAATCCACTTTCTTGGCTGCTTTCTGGTCCAGCCCTTCGACGCCCGCCACCGCCTGGTGCAGGTGCTTGGCGGAAATGAGATAGGACTGCTTGATATAGTCGTAGAGGAAGTTCTGTTCCCAATCCTCGTGCTTGAACCGGCGGTCGCTCTTGTGGGGTTGCGCCACAGGTGTTGTGTCCTGGCCTATGAATCTCAACCATGAGCTCTGCATCAGCGACGCGTAGTCCTGCCACATGCGCATCTGCGCCTCGGCGAGCTTGAACGGATCGGCCAGCAGCTTTGCCCATGTATCAAAGAACGCCTGCGCAACACCAAGCTCGTCCGCCAGTCCCAGCGCGCCGCCGGTCGTGCGCCGGTCAAGGGACTGCCCGAGGAGTTCCACGCTCTTGCGGGCAACGTCGGCGTAGAGCCGGGCGAGTTCCGCCGGATCGTAGGCGTGGTGCTGCGATTGCCGATGGGCACTCATTTCGAGTCCTTAGGTGTTGGTCGCGTGCGGCGCGCGCGATACGGCAGGCGGCGTCCTGGCTCGCGTAGCGAGACCTGAATGCGTCTCGGTCGCCGCAACCTGCATCACTATTGACGTTAACGTAAACGTTATATACCCTGATGCGCAATTGCCGAAGCGCACTCATACTACTCCTCATTGCTGCATGGCACAATGCGTAATCGCTACTCCATTTCCGAGCTGGCCCAAGAGGTTGGCATTACCACGCGCACGATTCGCTACTATGAGGACCAAGGCCTGCTGAGCCCCGGACGTGATGGTCTGAATCGCGTTTTCAGCAACCGGGATCGCGTGCGACTCAAGCTTGCGCTCCGCGGCAAGCGCCTCGGCTTCACCTTGAGCGAGATCCGGGAACTCTTCGAGCTCTACGATGTTTCGCGCGACGAGCGGCGCGAGTTGGAGGCGTTCCTCGCCAAGCTCAACCGGCATCGCACGATGCTCGAACAGCGGCGTGAGGACATCGAGATCATGCTGAATGAGATCAGTTTTTTTGCTGACCAGTGCCGCCGTCTGCTCAAGGAAGAGGCCGCCTGAAGCTTTGCTTGGTCTGTTTTTGGAACGCAACGCTACCTAACGTTTACGTAAATGTAATATCCGCCCACACGCAACCCGAGGCGGTGCAGCGTGGCGCTGCCGCGGAGGACGAGACGCTGGTTACGGAGAAAATCTCCGGAAAGCCGGCGCGCGCACTTGCCAATCGTTTCATCCGCGAGATGGAAGCGGCCGACGCGCCGCAACTCGTGTGCCCCGCGCAGAACACCTTGACGGGACCGCTCCGGGCCGCCGCTAAAAAGACCGGCAGGCACGAATTTCCCTCCCTGTATGCCGGCCAGCCCGCGGCGCTCGCCTGCGCGCTGCCAGCCGGTGAGCTCGCAGCGCAGCTTAACGCCGAGGCGCTCGACCGGCTCGCGGCCCTGCGCCGTCAGACTTCTCCCGCCCGCATGAACGCGCTAGTCTTCGATACAGTTGCCCGCCGGCTCGATTATCCTCCGCAATGAGGCGCTAGATGCGTGATGACCCGATGATAATCGCCTCCGCTGCCCGCACTTCGTTCGGGAGGGTCATGGGCGAACTCAGTGCAGTGGCCGCCCCCGCGCTCGGCGCTTCGGGCGCGCGCATCATGGTGACGCTGCTCGCCGCGCTTCGGGAATACGGCCTCAAGCGCGGCATCGTTTCACGGCGCATCGGCGGCGGTGGAGCGACGGCGATCGCGTTCGAACACTTGCTCGGATGAGGCGTGACCGACAGTGCGTGATTGGTCACTTGTTCTCCGTTCACTGGTTACCGTTCCCCGTTCACCCCGATAGGTAAACGCATGGCGAACCCAATCGACTTCTACTTCGATTTCTCCTCACCCTATGGCTATCTCGCCAGCACGAGAATCGACGAGATCGCCGCAAAATACGGCCGCAGCGTGACCTGGCGGCCCGTCCTTCTCGGGGCAATCTTCAAGATCTCCGGCGGGCAGCCGCTGCCCACGATCCCGCTCAAAGGAAGCTACGCCACGCACGATATGGCGCGCACGGCACGGTTGATGAAAGTGCCGTTCAAGCTGCCCTCGAAGTTTCCGGTCGCCGCGACGGCGCCCAGCCGCGCCTTTTACTGGGTCAGCGACCGGGATCCGGCGCTCGGCAAGGTGCTCGCCCGCGCGCTGTTCCATGCCTGCTTCGCGGAGGAGCGGGACATCTCAAACCCCGAGGTGACCAGCAACGTCGCCGCCAAGATCGGCGTGAGCAAGGAAGAACTCTTGCGGGCGCTCAACGAGCCGGCGGTCAAGGAGCGGCTTCGGAGCGAAGTGGATGCCGCGATCGAGCGCGGCGTTTTTGGTTCGCCCTATATCGTCATCGATGGCGAGCCGTTCTGGGGCGCGGACCGGCTCGATCAGGTAGAAAAATGGCTCGAGACTGGTGGCTGGTAGCACCAGCCCGTTCAAGGTTCAACGTTCCAGGTTCCAGGTTCCAGGTTCCAGGTTCCAGGTTCCAGGTTCCAGGTTCCAGGTTCCAGGTTCCAGGTTCCAGGTTCCAGCAAAGTCGGCCGACAGCGGTTTACGAAGTTCCCCGCATCGAACTTGGAACTTTGAACACGAGTGAGCGAATGCGAACGAGACTCGAAGCCCGGCAGGTCAACATCGCGACGCTGGACGTGGACGCGATCGTCAACGCCGCAAACACGACGCTGCTCGGCGGCGGCGGGGTGGACGGTGCGATCCACCGCGCATCGGGGCCGGACCTGCTCACCGAATGTCGCACGCTGGGCGGCTGCCCGACGGGACACGCCAAGATCACGAAGGGCTACAAACTGCCCGCCCGGCATGTGATACATACAGTCGGCCCCGTCTGGAGCGGGGGCCAGCGTGATGAGCCGGCGCTCCTAGCTTCGTGTTATCGCGAAAGCCTCAAGTTGGCCGCCGCGCACCATCTGCGCACCATTGCCTTTCCGGCCATCAGCTGCGGCGCCTATGGCTATCCGTTGCAGGAAGCGGCGAAGATAGCGGTGCGGGAGTGCGCTAGCTTCCTCGCTTCCAATGCGTTGCCGCAAGAAATCATCTTTGCCTGCTTCGACCACACGGCGCGTGCCGCCTACGATGCCGAGATCCGCGAGCTTCAATGATTCCGACCGCTTTCGCGCAACATCACACCATTCACAATTCACGCTTCTTGAGACAGCTATAATGAGGGCCGGAATCTCGCACTGCACGCTGTCATGAACCCCAAGGTTCTCTCGCAGATCGACGCCAACGGCAACGTCACGGTCGTCCTTAATCGCCCCGAAGTCCATAACGCCTTCGACGCGGAGATGGTCGACGCGCTGACCGCGACGCTGCGCCAGCTCGAATCCCGCACCGATGTGCGGGCGATCGTTTTATCCGGGGCGGGCAAGAACTTTTGCGCCGGCGCAGACATCGAGCAGATGAAGCGAAGCGCCAACTATTCGCGCGAGCAGAATTTGGAGCTGGCCCGTGCGACGTCGCTCATGCTGCAAACGCTTTACATGCTGGAGAAGCCGACGATCGCGTGCGTGCGCGGAGCAGTGCGCGGCGGCGGGGTGGGACTGATTTCGGCTTGCGATATCGCCCTCGCGGAGCGCGGGGCGACATTCCGGCTCTCGGAGGTCAAACTGGGGATCATTCCGGCCATGATCAGCCCCTACGTCATCGCCGCGATGGGCGAGCGGATGGCGCACCGCTACATGCTGTCGGGCGAGGAATTCGACGCGGCCGAGGCCTATCGCATGGGGCTCCTGCACGACATCTGTGAGGAGCCCGAGCTGACCGCACAGGTCGGCCGCATGCTGGCGCAGCTCTACTCGAGCGGTCCGCGCGCCGTGATCGCGATCAAGAAACTCATTCCGGAGATCGCTGCCGCTCCGATCGACGACGCCGTGGCCGAGAAGACCGCACAGCGCATCGCCGAGCTGCGCACTACCCCCGAAGCGCAGGAAGGACTGGGCGCGTTCCTGGAAAAGCGCAAGCCGTCCTGGGCCACTGCGGCCTCGGATAAATCGAGAAAAGAAACCCGATGACATTGCCGAAACGAGTGAAGTTGGTTGAGGTCGGCCCGCGTGATGGGCTGCAGAACGAAGCGGTGCCGGTGCCCACCGAGGCGAAGGTCGAGCTCATACACCGCCTGCAGGACGCCGGGCTCAGGTACATCGAAGCGACTGCCTTCGTCTCGCCCAAGTGGGTGCCGCAGATGGCGGACAACGCGCAGGTAATGGCGGCGATCCGCCGCAAGGCCGGGGTCTGCTTTCCGGTGCTCGTGCCCAACCGGAAGGGCCTTGAGGCAGCGCTCGCCGCCGGGTGCGAGGAGGTCGTGGTGTTTGCTGCAGCGACTGAGGCCTTTTCGCAAAAGAACACGAATTGCTCTATCGCCGAGGGGCTCGCCCGTTTTACCGAAGTGGCGCGGGAAGCACGCGCGCGTGGTCTCAGGGTCCGCGGCGACATCTCGGTCTGCCTTGGCTGCCCCTACGAGGGCGAAGTCCGCCCGCAAGCGGTCGTCAGCATCGCGCAGGCGCTCGACGGGATGGGCTGCTACGAGATCACGATTGCCGACACGATCGGCGCAGGCACGGCGGGCAAGACACGCGCAGTGTTCGAGGCGGTGATGAAGCACATCCGGGTGGAGCGTCTCGCCGGACATTTCCACGACACCTACGGGCAGGCCATCGCCAACACCTATGCCGCGCTCGAATGCGGGGTGAGCGTCTTCGACTCCTCCGTCGCCGGTCTCGGCGGCTGCCCCTACGCCAAAGGCGCGACCGGGAATGTCGCGACCGAGGATGTGCTTTACCTGCTCGACGGACTAGGTATCGAGACCGGCGTGGATATGACCAAACTCATCGCCGCCGGCGACTACATCTGCGGTGTGCTGGGACGCCCGACCTATTCCAGGGCCGCACGGGCACTCGCCGCGCGCTCAAGAGCCGCCTGATGGCATTCGCCGACGACGTTGCCTCGCCGTGCAACAATACTTGCATCCTCGACCCCGAAACCCGGTTTTGCCGCGGCTGCTACCGCGCGGCAGCCGAAATCACGGGGTGGACAGAGTATTCCGCTGAAAACAAGCTCGAATCCCTGAAGCGCGCGCAACAGCGCCGCATTGCCGCTGCTGCGCGCGCCGGAAAGTAGCTGGAGACCACCATGCCGTTGAGCCAACCCGTTGCGCGCAAGCTCATGCACACGCGCGCTATTGAATGCAAAGGCTACGAGCGCGAGGATGGGTTATGGGACATCGAAGCGCATCTCGTCGACACCAAGACCTACGTTCACACCCGCCGCATGGGCGGACGCGAGCGCCAGCCCGGCGAACCGGTGCACAACATGTGGGTCCGGGTCACCATCGATCTCGATATGAAGATTCACGCGATCGAGGCGAAGACCGATGACGGCCCTTATCCCGTCTGCGGCGACGTCGTGCGCAACTTCAAGACGCTGGCAGGTGTCACGATCGGACCCGGTTGGCGCAGGGCGATCGCCGAACGCGTCGGTGGCGTCAAGGGCTGCACGCACCTGGTCGAGTTGCTCGGCCCACTGGGCACCACCGCATTTCAGGCCACGGGCCGCGCCCGCGAGGCCCGCAACGCCGGCAAGCCGGTCACGAAAAGGCCCTACCAGCTCAATTCCTGTCACGTCTACAAGGACGATTCACCCGCCGTCCTCGAGCGCTGGCCGCAGTACTACACCGGCGTCCGTCCGCGTTGATCGCAAAGATCAAGCGGGCAATCAAGACATCCGGTGGCCTTTCCGGGCGATGGAGGAGAACCGGGGCCCGCAAAGGCGACGCGCGCAGTGTCGGGGCGGAGCCCTCGCGTCGCCCATCACGGCCGCCGTCATCAGCTGTCCAGGCTCATCGCGCCTGCGTTGAGGGGGCACACTTTGGCAGTGCCAGCGTTTCGTCCCGACAACTCCGCTGTCATAATGTGCGCCATCGTTACGCAGCGGCTTCACATCGAGCAGCCTTTGTGCTCCCGCGCCGGCACTTGTCGCGCGCCGTCGGGCGGCGTTTTCCCCTGATGCACCACGGGAGCCCTCCCCTTTGACCTCTTCCCGCGTCCAAGAGCATCGCAACGCGGCAACGCGCGCCGGACTGCGCTACGTCACGGACGGCACGCCGGGAATCCGCCGCCGGCGCGCGGGCAAAGGCTGGGCGTTCCAAACACCAGCGGGCGCCCGTATCACCGACCGCGCCGTGCGCGAACGCATCAAGTCCCTCGCGATCCCGCCGGCCTGGACCGATGTCTGGATCTGCGCGGATCCCAATGGCCATATCCAGGCAACGGCGCGTGATGCCCGCGGACGCAAGCAGTATCGCTACCATCCGACCTACCGCGCGGCGCGCGACCAGTCAAAGTTCCGCCGCGTGCTCGAGTTCAGCGAAATCCTGCCCACGGTCCGCGAGCAGGTCGAACGCGACTTGCTCGCACCCGATCTCACGCGCCGGCAGATCCTCGCCACTGTCGTGCTCCTCCTCGACAAGACGCTGATCCGTGTAGGCAACGACGAGTACGCACGCGAGAACCGCTCCTATGGGCTCACCACGCTGCGGGGGCGGCACGTTCAGGTCAGAGGAACAAAGTTGCGCTTCAGCTTCCGCGGCAAGAGCGGAATCAACCATACCGTGGCCATCAGCGATCGCCGCCTCGCCCGCATCGTGCAGCGCTGCCAGGACCTGCCGGGACAGGAACTGTTTCAGTATCTCGACGCCCAGGACAAACGCCAGACCATCTCATCGGACGATGTCAATGCTTACCTGCGCGAGATCACCGGCCGCGATATTACGGCCAAGGATTTCCGCACCTGGGCCGGCACCATGCTCGCCGCGCGCGAATTGCGCGAGATCGGTCCGGCGCCAAGCCGGCGCCAGGCCAAGCAGAACATCCTGCAGGCCATCGATACCGTTGCGGAGCGCCTCGGCAATACACGCGCCGTTTGCCGTAAATACTATATCCATCCTGCGCTGCAAGAAGCCTATCTCCAGGGCCTGACCGCCCGACTTCCGGAGCGTCCCGACCCTCGCCGGGCGCGCCGGCGGCGCGCCCCGGCTGCGCTGCGCCGCGATGAGGTTGCCGTGCTGCAACTGCTCGAAGAACAGGCAACGAAACGGGCGAGACCGCTGCCCTGAAGGCGGCGCACGCGAATGCGGTCGAGAACCTGGTGGTATTCGCCGCGCTGGTGCTGGCAGCCCCCGCGCTGGGCGTCAGCAACGATGCCACTGCAACGGCGTGCGTCGTCTACCTCTGGGCACGCCTCGCGCATTTGATCGCCTACACCTTCGCGGGGCCCTGGGTGCGCACCCTCGCGTTCGCCGTCGGCTTTGGCTGCCAGATCACGCTCGCCTGGCAGATTCTGGCGACATAGGCGAAGCGTCGGGTCACACCGGCGCCTTACTCGATCGTCCATTCATTGGCGCATTTGCGGCAACGCACGCGCGTTGGCGCGATTTCCACGTCGGCATCCTGGCTGCCCGCATGCATGGGAGATCCGGTGGCCTCGAGCACGCCGTACGTCTTGCACTTCGCGCAGACCGACCGGTCGGCGGCGTACTGCGCGGCGACCAGCATCCGGATATAGCGCAGGAACGCCCAGCTGCCGATGGCGCCGCCCACCAGGATCCCGACCAGACCGATGAAAAAATCGAAAGACACTTCACGTGAATGGAATCCTTCCAGGGCCGCCAGGACGGCAACGAGGCACAGTAGCGCGCTCGCCAGATAGAGATGGCTCTGGAGCAGCTGCCGCTCGTACCAGCGGCGAAAACCGATCTTGCGGATGCCTTCTACCAATTCCATGTTTGCGTGACCGTTGACTCGTGACTAAAGCCGGTCTCAAAATTTCCTTGAAACAGGAAGATCATCAACCATGGAATCACACGGAATTACACGGACGAAGACTGGACCCGGGAAGTCCGCTGTAGTGACAACGATTTCTGTGTGGTTCCGTGGCTGTATTGTTCTTGAGATAGCTTCTAGTGAGTCATGCAGAGCATGAGTGTGGAAGTTTGATTTATGGCGGTTTGCCTCAACACCCATCACTCATCACCCATCACGCAGCACTTCTTACCCATTGCCCATCACACACCACGAATTCTACGCATTCGGTAGAGCCAGCGCACGATTGGGGAAAGGGCGCCAAAAATTCCGATGCTCGCGAAGGCCAGCCCCCACCCGATAAGATTACGGTTCCCGCCGGCGAGGTCCAGCACGACGCCAAAGATGAGCGGCGCAAAGAATGCCGAGCTGAAGCCCACGAAGGAGTAAACCGCCATGCTAGCGCCACGCTGGTCGGGATGAGCGGAGGCGATCGCTCCGGCCGTCAGCGCCGCCGAATCTCCCAGCATCAACCCGTAGTGGACCCCCATCAGCAGAAACACCAGAATCCACGGCAGCGCCGCCGTATAGCCGAGCACGCATGCGACCAGGCCCGACGCGGTCATGAAGGTGAAGATCACGCGCGTGCGCCCGAAGCGCAGCGCGAGCTCGTTGCCGCTGATGCTCATGACCGGCCCGAGCATGTTGATGATCGCCGCAAGCGTCGCTGCGCTGATCAGCATCGGCGCATCGGCGGGTTGCAGGGAGGCTGTGAACACGAGGAATGCGACCATCCAGCTGCGCTGGCCGAAGAGTTCGTAGTTGTGCGCCGAGTAGCCGGCAACGTAAGCGAGGGTCGCGCGATTTTTCAGCACCGGCCGGAAATCGAGCAGTGCCTGCGGCGGGTGATCCGCAGAGCGTGTGCGCCCGCGCGGCATGAAGACGTTGACGAGAAACGCCGCCAGCACCGGACCCACCGCGCCGAACACGAACGCCGAATGCCAGCCGAAGGCGCCCCCGATCAACCCGCACAGGTAGATCGAAATGCTCGACCCGATCCCGAAGGTCGACGTGTAGAACGCCACGCCGCGTGACTGTAACGAGCCCTCGAGCTGGTCGGTGAGCATCTTGAGTCCGGGCATATAGCTGCCCCCGAGCCCCGCACCGATCAGGAACTGGAAGAACAATGCGGTGATGAGCCCATCTGCCAGGAACACGAACCCCGCCGCGCCGAGCATGGACAGCAGGCAGGCGAACAGGTAGATGCGCCGCGCATCCACATGGTCGGTGAGGCTTGTGAGGACCGGTGTGACGACGACGTAACCGGCGAAAAAAATGCCGCTGATGAGCCCCGCTTCCGAGTTGGAGAGCGCCCACTCCCGCTGCAACGCCGGCAGCAGCGTCGTGTAGGCCGCGAAGCCGGACATGCTGAAAATTTCCGCACCACACATCAGAAGTATCAGCCGAATCGGCGACAGCGGTCGATCGATTGAACTCATGCGGAAATTCTTAATGGATCGACGGGATTGCAACCATCGACACGACCAGGCGAATCCCGTGAATCCGGTGGAACGTCAGATCGCACCAGCCTGCTTGAGGAGCTCCGCGAGCGCTTCGGCCATCCTGCGGTAGCCCGTCGCGTTGGGATGGATCGGATCGGCCTTCATGTCGGCAGCATAGAGCACGCTGGTCACGATCTTACCCTCATAGGGCACGCCGAATTCGCGCGCCAACTCGGCATAGAACCCGGGCGCGCTCGTCACCAGCGCCGGTTTCGGCACACCGACCAGCACCGCGCCAATCCCCCGTTTGTTCAACACTTTCAGCATGTCGCCCAGGTTCCGCTTGATCTCCCCATCGCCGATCCTGCGCAACATGTCGTTGCCGCCCAAGCAGACGATCACGAGCCGCGGCTGGTGCTCATCGATGACCGAAAGCAGTCGCCGCAACCCTTGCGCAGTTACCTCCCCCGGCACGCCCGCGCGCACGACGGGCCGGCCGATCAGCTGAGCGAGCACGGCCGGATAGCTCTCTTGCTCACGCGCGCCGGTACCGTAGGTCAGGCTATTGCCGAACGCCACGACGACATCGTTCGCCCCCAGGCGGGGTAGCTGCGGGACGCTGTCGCCACAGCCCGCGACCAGCGCTAGCGCAAGGAGCAGGAAGCGGAGGCCGCGGGCGCGTCCGCTCACCCGTCACGCCTTTCTACGGTGCTTACCATTCAGCTTGCCCCACCGGAAATCGCGGATGATTTCCCGCGCAGCGTTGTGCCCTGGTATGCCGCTCACCCCTCCCCCGGGGTGAGTCCCAGCGCCGCACATATAAAGCGCGTGCACCGGCGCGCGGTAGTTCGCGTGGCCCAGCACCGGTCGCGCGCTCCAGAGCTGGTCGAGCGTCAGCGTGCCGTGGAAAATATCGCCGCCGACCAGCCCAAAGTCGCGCTCGAGGTCGCGCGGCGAGAGGATCTTGCGCCCGATCACCGCGCTCTTGAAGTTGGGGGCGTACTTGGTCACGGTATCGATGACAAAGTCAGCTGCATCTTCCCGCACATGGTCCCATTGCAGGTTGCCGGGCAATTCAGGAGAAAAATGCTGGCAGAAAAGGCTCGCGACATGCTGGCCGGGCGGCGCAAGGCTGTCGTCCACCGTGGAAGGGATGAGCATTTCCACTATCGGCGCGCGGGAACAACCGTAAGTGCGCGCATCGAAGTAGGCCTGCTCCATGTACGCGAGCGAGGGCGCGATAATGATGCCGGCCTGATGATGCTCCTGCACCTCACTGCCCGGCAAACAGGTGAACTCGGGCAGCTCGGCGAGCGCCACGTTCATGCGGAATGTCGCGGACGCGCATTTGTAGGCGCGGATGCGTTCCAGAAAGTCGGCGTCCAGCACGTTTGGATCCAGCAGCTGCTGAAACAGGAGCTTCGGGTTCACGTTTGCCACGACGCAGCGCGCTTCCATGACACGGCCATCGGGGAGCTGCACACCCTGCGCGCCGCGTTCGTCCACCACGACCTTCGCCACCTCGCATTCCGTGGTGATCTCCACGCCGCGGCGTTCGGCCTCCTGCGCCATCGCTTGAGTAATGGCCCCCATCCCGCCCACGGCGTGCCCCCAGGCGCCGCGCTTGCCGTTCACTTCGCCGATAACGTGATGCAGCAGCACGTAACCGGTACCGGGCGCATAAGGCGTCGCGAAGTTGCCGACGATCGCGTCGAAACCAAAAGCGGCCTTGATGGCATGGGTCTCGAACCAGCTGTCGAGCAGATCCCCCGCGCTCTTGGTTAGAAAGTCCAGGAGGTCCCGCCGCGTGTGCATGTCGAGCTTGCGCAGGGAGTTGCCCGCGCGCAACACGGCGAAAAGGTCGCTCGCGCCGCCTCCGACGTTGGGCGGAGTCTCCAGCGTCAGCTCGCGTAATGCTCCGCCGGCGCGCTCGAGCAACTCGTAATACGCGGGAAGCCGTTCGGCATCGCGCACCGAGAAGCGGCGGAGCTCGGCCTGCGTCGCGGCAAGCGATGCGCCGACCTTCAGGTATTCGCGTTCAGAAAGCGGCAGGAAGTTGGCGACGGGCCGCTCGACGATTTCCAGCCCGTGCTCGGCGAGCCGCAGTTCGCGCAGCACTTTGGGGTGGAGCAGGCTTACGGTGTAGGCCGCCGCGGAATTTCGGAATCCCGGGAAAAACTCCTCGGTGATCGCCGCCCCGCCGATAACGGCGCGGCGCTCCAGGACCCTGACCTTGAGACCTGCGCCGGCGAGATAACAGGCACACGTAAGGCCATTGTGACCGCCACCAACGATCAGCGCGTCGTACGGTTTGTTGTTCGGCATGCGCAATAATGGCGCGCCCGACAGGATTCGAACCTGTGACCTTTGGCTTCGGAGGCCAACACTCTATCCTCTGAGCTACGGGCGCGTCCGGGGCGGATTCTAACATAGCATCTATGCGCTAACGCCCCGGAATTCAAGGTTTTATCGGCTGGAGCGTTTCGTTATAATGAGCGCCTTTCGTGCCTGTCCCAGAGACTTTCCATGTCCGAGATCCACGTCGAAGAACATTTCTCGCCGATTAAGACGACGCGGCAGCTCATCGTCGTCATGGCGCTCGCCTTCGCGATCCCCGTGGGGCTGATCGCGATACTTGTATCGCTTGTTACTGGCGGCGACTACAGCAAGAACAATCCTGGCATGTCGGAGGAGGCGATCGCCAAACGCCTCCAGCCGGTCGGCGCCGTCGTCGTATCCGAGTCGGGCGCGTCGGGCGCGGAGAAGAGCGGCAAGGAAGTCTACGAGGCGGTGTGCGCCGCCTGTCATTCGAGCGGCGTGCTCAACGCTCCAAAGTTCGGCGACCGGGCCGCGTGGGCAAAGCTCATCGCGAAAAGCCAGGAGAGGCTGACAGCCGACGCTATGAAAGGCGTACGCCAGATGCCCCCGCGGGGAGGCAATCCTAATCTGACCGATACCGAATTCGCGCGCGCCGTCGTCTACATGGCAAACGCCGCCGGGGCGGACTGGAAAGCGCCGGCGTCCAAGGCGGCGCTTGCCTCGCCCACCGCGGCGGCGCCTGCGCCGGCCCCCGCAGCCGCCCCGGCGCCCGCCCCAACGGCGCAGGCCGATCCAGCCAAAGGCCAGGCGGTTTACGAGAAAGCTTGCATGACGTGCCATGCCGCGGGTATCGCCGGCGCGCCCAAGGCCGGCGACAAGTCGGCGTGGGCGTCGCGACTCAAGATGGGCCAGGATCACCTCTATACGAGCGCCCTCAAAGGCAAAGGCGCCATGCCTGCCAAGGGCGGAAACGTCACGCTACCCGACGCCGATGTGAAGGCAGCGGTAGATTACATGTTGAGCCTCGGCAAATAATCCGTGATTCGTGATTCGATCGGCGCGGCGCGTGCTGCGCCTTTTTTGCTTGTAGCGAAGCGACCCGCCTCGGGTCACGGATCACAAGTCACGGGTCACACCCTCGAGCAATGGCGACTTACGCAATCGGCGACGTCCAAGGCTGCTACGACCAGCTGATGCGTCTGCTCCAGCGCTGCGGCTATGACGAGCGCCGCGACCGCCTCTGGTTCGTCGGCGATCTAGTGAACCGCGGACCGCAATCGCTTGCAACCGTGCGTTTCGTGAAAGGCCTCGGCGACTGCGCGGTCACGGTGCTCGGCAACCACGACCTGTCGCTGTTGGTGGTCGCAGAAGGCGCACACAAGGGCCACGCGAGCGACACCTTTGGCGACATACTGGGCGCTCCCGATCGGGAGGAGCTGCTCCACTGGCTGCGCCGGCAGAACCTGATGCACGCAGAGGGCGGCTACGCGATGGTGCACGCCGGCTTGCTTCCGCAATGGAGCATCGACCGCGCGCTCGAGCTCGCGCGCGAGACGGAAGCGGCACTTCGCGGCCCGGCGTGCGCCGAGTTCCTCCGTAACCTGTACGGCAATCAGCCGGCGCGCTGGCGCGACGAGCTGGCGGGCTACGACCGGCTGCGCATCATCGTCAACGCGATGACGCGAATGCGTCTGGTTACTGCCGACGGAACCATGCAGTTCAGCCACAAGCTGGGGCTCGCGAACGCGCCGGCGGGCTACGTGCCGTGGTACGACGCGCCCGCTCGCGCCAGCCACGACACCCGGGTCATCTTCGGCCACTGGGCGGCGCTCGGCCTGCTGGTGCGCGACGACGTTGTATGCCTCGACAGCGGGTGCGTGTGGGGCCGGAAGCTCAGCGCGCTGCGGCTGGAAGATCGACAGCTGATTCAGTGCGACTGCGCGGAGATGAATGGTAAGGCGCACGAGGAATAGACTGCTGCCACGCCGCGACGGGCAAAGGGATGCCGCTCATCCTTGGCCCGTGCCTTCCGGGCAGCGGACGAGCGACCCAATTCATACATCCGGCCCATTAGCTGGCTCAAGCAGCCCCCCCGCTCACCAGGGCCTGCTTCCAAACTGCTCCTTGTAGCGCTCGACGATTTCGTCACGCGAGAATTGATGATTCTGCGCGCCCCGTTGGGCGATCTTGACGGCGCCGAGCAGCGAGGCGAGCCGACCGGTGGTCGGCCAATCGAAGCCGGCAGCGATGCCGTAGAGTAACCCCGCCCGATACGCATCGCCGCAGCCGGTCGGGTCCGCCACCACCTCCGCCTTGACGCCGGCAATCTCGATGCGCCGGCCGTCCGCCAGGATGAGCGAGCCGCGCGCGCCGAGCGTCACGACCAACGCCTGCACCTGCTGCGCCAGTTCTTCGAGCTTTTTGCCGGTGCGCTCCTGAAGCAGCTGGCCCTCGTAGTCGTTAACCGCTACGAAGCTCGCCATCTTCACGAACTCGTTGAGCTCGTCGGCGTTGAACATCGGCAGTCCCTGGCCGGGATCGAACACGAAGGGGATGCCGGCCGCGTGAAACTCCCGGGCGTGCTGGAGCATGCCCTCGCGCCCGTCCGGTGCGACGATACCGAGCTTGACACTGTTCGCGTCGCGCACGTGGTTCTCGTGGGAATGGTTCATCGCCCCGGGGTGAAACGCGGTGATCTGGTTGTCGTCGAGGTCGGTGGTGATGAACGCCTGCGCCGTGAAGGTATCCGCAACCTTGCGCACGTGTTCCTGCGACAAGCCCAGCTTCTTCAGACGGTAGGAGTAAGGCTCGTCGTCGTCTCCAACGGTGGCCATGATGAGGGGGTCACCGCCCAGAAGCTTGAGCGTGTAAGCGATGTTCCCCGCACAGCCGCCGAACTCGCGCCGCATGTCCGGCACCAGAAACGCTACGTTCAGGATGTGCAGCTGGTCGGGCAGGATGTGGTTCTGGAAGCGATCCCGGAACACCATGATGGTGTCGTAGGCAATGGAACCGCAGATTAGCGTGCGCATCTTTTTCCTTGGATAGGGCGCCGGATTATAGCATCGCGATCGCGCGAGATTCGCGACGCACTTAAGAAATGAAGCGTGACTGGTGAGCCGTCACTAGCGGAGCGTAAGTGGTAAACCGTGTCGGGTCAGGCGAAAAGCACAAGGAGCCAGACCGTCGGGACATTGATGAGGGAGAGCATCACTGCCGCGCTCCCCATGTCCTTTGCGCGCTTGGCGAGGACGTGGTCCTCGAGCGAGACACGGTCGGTGACTGCTTCAATCGCGGAATTGAGCAGCTCGACCATCAGCACCAGCAACACGCTCGCCACCATCACAGCCTTGCCTGTGCCCGATGCGGGAACGGCGAGCGCAATGGGCACGAGAACGAGTGCGAGCAGGACTTCCTGGCGGAAGGCGTGCTCGTGACGGAATGCGGCGGCGAAACCGTCGAGCGAATAGAGCAATGCAATCCAGATTCGCGTGAGGCCGGTCTTGCCTTTGTGCTGATTTCTCATGGTTCCAGTCGCCGTCCAACGGCGGGGTAAACAGTAAACGGTGAATGGTAGAGAGCAGCTCAGCCGCCCGTTCCGTTGACTGTTTACTGTTTACTGTTCACTGTTCACTGCGCGCCGCCGGGTTTCCAGGCGAGATCGAGTAGGCGTGCCGCCTTGGCATCGTCGAGGCGGCGCACTGGGGTCGTATGAGGTGCGGTCTTGAGCAGCCCGGGGTCGTCCTTCGCCTCGGCGAGGATTTCCCTCATGGCCGCGACGAAAGCATCGAGCGTCTGTTTTGACTCGGTCTCGGTCGGCTCGATCAGCAGGCATTCCGGCACCAACAGCGGGAAGTAAACGGTGGGGGCGTGGAAGCCCTTGTCCAAGAGACGTTTCGCAACATCCAGAGCGGTGACGCCGGTCTCTTCTTTCAGTCGCCGCAAGGTAATGATGAACTCATGGCTCGCGCGCCGTTGGGGAAAGGCAATCTCAAAGCCCGCTCTCCGCAATTCCACCATCAGGTAGTTGGCATTGAGCGTAGAGAACTGCGCGACGCGCCGCATTCCCTTCGCCCCGAGCATCCGGGCGTAAACGTAGGCGCGTAGCAGCACGCCCGCGTTTCCCAGTTGCGCGCCGAGTCGCCCGATCGACAGCGGCCGGTCACGCTCGCCGAGCAGGCGGTAGTCCCCCTTGCGCTCGGCAACGAATGGCAGCGGCAGGAACGGCGAGAGTTTCTCGTTCACGCCTACCGGGCCTGCACCCGGCCCGCCGCCGCCGTGAGGCGTCGAGAAGGTTTTGTGCAAGTTGATATGGATCACGTCGAAACCCATGTCGGCGGGTTTTGCTTCACCGAGAATCGCGTTGAGGTTCGCGCCGTCATAATAGAGCAGGCCGCCCGCCTCGTGCACGATCCGCTCCATATCGAGAATGTGCCGCTCGAAGACCCCCAGCGTGGACGGATTGGTAAGCATCAGTCCCGCCGTCCGCGGCCCTGCCGCGGCCTGCAGCGCAGCCAGGTCGACGTTGCCCTCGGTGTCGGTCGGGATCTCGCGCACCGCATAGCCGCACATCACCGCTGAGGCCGGATTCGTCCCGTGCGCGGCGTCCGGGACGAGGATTTCGCGCCGCGCGGCGTCGCCGCGCGAGTCGTGATAGGCACGGATCATCGCCACCCCGGTGAACTCGCCCTGCGCCCCTGCCAGCGGCGCGAGGCTCACTTCCGCCATGCCCGTGACGCGCTTGAGCATTTCCTGGAGCTCATAGAGGCAGGCCAGGAAGCCCTGCCCGGTATCATCGGGCGCTGCCGGGTGGCGCGCCAGGAATGGCGGCAGCATCGCGAGTGCGTTGCACGCACGGGGGTTGTACTTCATCGTGCAAGAGCCGAGTGGGTAGAAATGCGTGTCAATCGAGAAATTCTTTTGCGACAGCCACGTGTAGTGACGCACGACGTCGAGTTCGCAGCACTCCGGTAACAGCGGCGCCCTCGAACGCAGATTCCGAGCGGAGATCTCGCCTGAATGCGCCGGGTCCGCGGACATCTGAGCCCCGGCCTTGCGGCCGGATCGTGAGCGCTCGAAGATCAGCACGAGGAACCTTGAGTCGTGAGTCGAGGCCGGCTCCCTATTTCAAAGCGGCGAGCGCGGCGTCGCCCTTCCTGGGAAAGTTGCCGTTGACGGTTACGACATTGCCACCCAGTGTCACGGTTGCCATTGCAATTCTCCTTTTCGTTCAGGTTGCGCTATTTGGCTTCAGCGCGCACGCCGCGCCGGCATTACGCCGGCCGATGATGCGCTCGAGCTGCTCCGCATAGCGCGTGAGGTCGTCTTCGTTCTTGGTCTCGGTGGCGCAGACGAGCAGCGCGTGGCCGAGTTCGGGATATTCCCACTTGAGATCGAGGCCACCCAGAATGCCCTGCGCCTTGAGCGCCTGCAGTACGGGCGCCGCCGGCGTAGGCAGCCGCAGGGCCGTTTCGTGGAAGAACGCACCACTGAATGCGCGACTCACGCCGCCGACCGCCTTGAGCTTCGATGCGAGCGCCAGCGTGTTCGCGTGGCAGGCGCGCGCGACACGCGCGAGCCCCTCGGGTCCAAGTAACGCCATGTGCACCGTCGCAGCGGCCACCATGAGTCCCTGATTGGTGCAGATATTCGAGGTCGCTTTCGAGCGGCGGATGTGCTGCTCGCGTGCTTGCAAGGTGAGCACGAAGCCGCGCCGGCCTTCGGCATCGGTGGTCGCTCCGACGATGCGGCCAGGCATCTGTCGCACCAGATCCTTGCGGCACGCCATGAAACCGAAGTACGGACCGCCGCCCGCCAACGGCGAGCCGAGCGGCTGGCCGTCGCCCACCGCGATGTCGGCGCCCGTACTGCCCCACTCACCCGGCGGCTTGAGCAGCGCGAGCGCGATCGGGTTTACGACCGCAAGCGCGAGCGCGCCGCGCAGGTGCGCCCAATTGGTCAGTTCATCCACCGGCTCCAGCACGCCGAAAAAGTTGGGTTGCGGCACGACGACCGCGGCAATGTCGCCTCCGCGCGCAGCCGAGTCGAGCGCGTCGGTCATCACGTGCCCCGCCTCCCGGTCATACGGCGCCTCGATCAACTCGATGCCCTGGTTGCGCACAATCGTGCGTGCCACCTTGCGCCACACCGGGTGCACCGAGGCTGGCACCAGCACGCGCCGCGATGTCTTGTGGGTGCGCACCGCCATCAGCACCGCTTCGGCCAGCGCGGAGGCGCCGTCATAAAGGCTCGTGTTGGTGACGTCGAGCCCGGTGAGCGAGGCCATCATCGTCTGGTACTCGTAGAGCAGCTGTAGCGTGCCCTGGCTCGCCTCCGCCTGATAGGGCGTATAGGCCGAGTAGAACTCCCCACGCGTCACGATCTGCCAGACGGCCGCAGGGATGTGGTGCTCGTAGGCTCCGGCACCGATGAAATTGAGCCAGGTTCCGTCGCGCTCCGCGCGGTCGCGCATCAAACGCGCGACCTCCATCTCGTTGAGCGCCGCGGGCATGCCCGTGGAGGGGCCCGCGCGCAGCTCCCGCGGGATTTCGTCGAAGAGCTCCTCCACCGAGCCCACGCCGATCGCGGCGAGCATCTCGCAAACGTCCTGCTCAGTGTGCGGAATGAACGGCATGTGTCCGCTATGGCTGACGGGTGACGGGTGATGGGTGATGGGTGATCGCGTGATGACGAACCGGTTTTTCCTCGTCCTGCCCGTTACCCGCCTTATCTGTCACTCGTCACCGCCCTCAGTGATGGTCCTCTGCGGCAACCTTCTCGTAGCCGGCGGCATCAAGCAGCGCCTCGAGCTCGCCGGGAGCGCTGGGCTTCAACCGGAACATCCAGGCTGTATACGGATCCTCGTTCACACGCTCCGGGTGATCCGAGACCTCCTGGTTCACGGCCATCACCTCGCCTGAGACCGGCGCATAGAGGTCCGCGGCCGCCTTGACCGATTCGATGACAGCGCACTCCTCACCCTGCTTGAGCTTGCGGCCGACGTCAGGGTTTTGCACGAACACCACGTCCCCCAGCTGCTCCTGCGCGTGGAACGTGATGCCGACCGTCACGGAACCATCGGGCTCCGCTTTTACCCATTCGTGGTTCTTGGTGTACTTCAGATCTTTTGGTGTCGTCATGGTGCCTCCAAAAAAAAACTATACCGCAGAGACGCTAAGGCGCAAAGATCACAAAAAGGGAACTCCTTGCGAATCCTTGGCGTCTTGGCGTCTTTGCGGTTCAAATGGTTACCAGGATTCTCCCGCAGCGCACGAACGGGGGTTTGACCACTCTTGCGCGCAACCAGTTTCGACGCACCTCCACTTCGACCTCGTCATCGGGGACCACGGCGCAGGGCATTCGCGCCAGCGCGACGGAACGGTTGAGCGTCGGGGAAAATCCCCCGCTGGTGACCTCTCCCTTGCCCGCCATGCAGCGCACTTTCTGGTGGCCGCGCATGACCCCCTTGTCGATCAGCGCCAGACCGAGCAGCTGTTGTGTCGCAGGCTTTGCTTCCAGCGCCCGCTGGCCGATGAATTCGCGCGCTTCTCCGAGCGCAACCGTCCACGCCAGCCCGGATTCCTGGGGCGTAACGGTCTCGTCCATGTCCTGGCCGTAGAGGTTCATTCCGGCTTCGAGCCGCAGGGTGTCACGCGCGCCCAGCCCCGCGGGCGCGACGCCGGCCGCGAGCAGCGCGCTCCACAATGCGGCGACACCGTCCCCCGGCAGCAAGATCTCGAACCCGTCTTCGCCGGTATAGCCGGTGCGCGCGATGAACATCTCGCCCACTTCGGCGGACTGGAAGTATGCGAGCGACGCTGTCGCCGCCCGCGCTGCCGGCACCGCGTCCCATGTTTTCTCTCGCGCGCGCGGCCCCTGCACCGCGAGAATGGCAAGATCGTGGCGCCGCTCGATCCGCACGGTCCCGGCCTCGCGTTGTGAGCCAAGCCAGGCGCAGTCCTTTTCTGCCGTGCCCGCGTTCAACACCAGCCGGAAACGCTCGTCGCCCCGCCAGTATGCAATGAGGTCGTCGAGAATGCCGCCAGCCTCGTTCAGCAGGCACGAGTAGAGCGCCTTGCCGGGAATCTTGAGCCTCGCGACATCGTTCGCGAGCAACCGCCGCAGGAAAGCCCGCGCACCGCTCCCGCTGATGTCGACCGCCAGCATGTGCGAAACGTCGAACACGCCGGCAGCGCTTCGCACGGCCCGATGCTCCTCGATCTGCGAGCCGTAGTGCAGCGGCATTTCCCAGCCCGCGAAATCCACCATCCTCGCGCCCAGCATGCGATGCGCGGCGGCAAGTGGTGTGCTACGAAGCGCGGCTGCAGTCATCCGGTCCCAGATGCAAAAAAGGGGCGAGGCCGGTACTCCGGCATCACCCCTCTGTCCTCAGGAATCCGCTGATGGATTCCCATCTGAGAGATTGCGGCGTCACTGCGCGTAGCAAGGCACGCACCGAGATCACGGCGCCGCCAGCAGGTTGAGGCGGAAGCCGGCGGGATCAAGGGTCCCGGCGTCAAGGTCCAGCTGCACCGTGATCTCAGCGTTCGCCGGAATGCCGCTGGCCGGATCACGTCCCGACTCAAGATACTCCGCGGGCAGGAAGATGCGCCGCGCGAGCGTGTGCTCCATTTTGTTCGTTAGCACCAGGTCGAGCGCCGGATAGCCGACGTCGTGTCCTGCGTGGTTACGCAGCGTCGCCGTGAGCTGGATCCGCGAAGGCTGTTTCGAATCGGCGAACTGGAGATCCGAGGCTTCGATCGCAAGCAGCGTTGGACGCTGCGGCGGCATCACCGTGCACCGCAACGGTTTGCACAGGCGCAGCAGATGGGGCTTCAGCCCCGGAAACTGCGTCGCGAGTTCGCTGCGGTACACATAGGCTGCATGCCCGCCCAGCACGAAGAAAACCAGCGCCGCCCCCACCGCCCACCACCGGGCCGAGCGGCCGCGCGCGCGTTCCTCCTCGAGGAAGATCTGATCGTCGAACGAGAGCTGCTCCGGAGGCGGGCCATAGTCCCGCTCTTTCGGGCCCGCTTCTACTGCAGGTTCAGGTTCAGGCGCAACAGCGCCGGCGTCAACCGGCTCGAGACGAAACGCCGGGGCTTCGTGGGCGCTTGCTGTCGGCGGGGCTGGTTCCGGTTCGGCAACGAGTGGCTCGCGCCCATCAAATACTGTCTGGCAAAGGCCGCAACGCACCTGTCCCTGGCGCGCCTCGAGCTGCTCCAGCGTGACGCGAAAACGCGTGCCGCAGGACGGGCATTGCGTCACCATGCTCACGATATATCCCTCGCTAATCGGCGCATCTTGCCTTGCGAAATCTGAATTGCTGCCACGCGGTTTTTCGCCGCGGCCCTATTCACCCTGACTCACTGCTCCTGTCTGATCCCGCTGAGCAGCGTCCAGTCTTCCTCCTCCTCTTCGACACCGATGTCAAACCATGCGCGATAGGCTGCGCACACTTCGTCGGCCTGCGTCGGGAGCAGTCCGGCGAGAGCCAGCCGCCCGCCCGGGCGCGTGAGCCGCGCGAGCACCGGCGCGAGCACAATGAGCGGATGGGCAAGGATGTTGGCAACCACGATCTGCGCCGGCGCGCCGATCGCCTCGGCCGCGCCGTGGAAGCTGGCGTCGGCCTGATTTTGCATAGCATTGCGGCGCGCCGCAAGAAGCGCCTGCTCGTCGATGTCGACGCCCGTCGCGCGCGCCGCGCCCAGCTTGAGGGCCGAGATCGCGAGCACACCCGAACCGCAACCATAATCGATCACGGACTCGCCGCCGCGCACGACGCGCTCGAGCCAGCGCAAACACAGCCGGGTCGTGGGGTGGCTGCCGGTCCCGAAGGCGAGGCCGGGGTCGAGGATGATGTTGATTGCAGCCGGGTCGGGCGCGCGGTGCCAGCTGGGAACGATCCACAGCCTCCGCGAGATCCGGATAGGCGCGAATTGTTCCTGGGTTACGCGTACCCAGTCCTGCTCGGGCACGCGCTCAACTTCGTGCGGCAGCGCCGCGATTCCGACCCGGGCGCATGCCGCGCCAACGAGCGCTGCGGGATCCGCTTCCGCGGGAAGTAGCACGCTTACCCGGCTGTGCCGCCAACCCGCCGGCGGTCCCGCGCCGGGCTCCCCGAACAGCGGCCGCTCCGCCGGCGAGCCCGCCTCGGCATCCGCAACATCCACGCTGGCCGCGCCCGCTGCAAGTAACGCTTCGCTCAGGGGCTCAACAAAGCGCGCTTCGACCTCGAAGGAAACGGAAAGCCAGAACATTGAACTCAGAGATCGGTAAACGGTAAAACGGTAATCGGTGAACAGTAACAGCAGGCTCAACGGCGGCACGCGCCCAACACGGCATTGTTCCGTTCACCGTTTACCGTTCATCTTCCTAGTGCTCACTACTCGCGCGCAAGTTTGGCGAGCTTCTCCTCCAGGTAGTGGATGCTCGCGCCGCCTTGCAGGAACGCCGCGTCCCGCAGCAGCTCCTGGTGCAGGGGAATGTTGGTCTTGATGCCCTCAATCACGGTCTCGGAAAGCGCGGTGTTGAGCCGCGCGATTGCCTGCTCACGCGTGTCGCCGTAGGCGATGATCTTGCCGATCAGCGAATCGTAGTTTGGTGGCACGAAGTAGCCGTTGTAGGCATGAGAGTCGACCCGTATGCCTGGCCCGCCGGGGACGTGGAATGAGGTAATGCGGCCTGGCGAAGGTGTGAAGCGGTACGGGTCCTCGGCGTTGATGCGGCATTCGATCGCGTGCCCGCGGAACTGTATATCGCGCTGCTTGATGCCGAGTTTCTCGCCGGCCGCGATGCGAAGTTGAAGCTTGACGATGTCGAGGCCGGTGATCATCTCCGTGACGGGATGCTCGACCTGAAGGCGGGTGTTGATCTCGATGAAGTAGAATTCGCCGCCGGTGTAAAGGAATTCGAAGGTCCCCACCCCTTCGTAGCCGAGCTTGCGGCAAGCCTCGGCGCAGCGCTCGGCGATACGCAGACAGGTGCGCACGTTGATCTTAAGCGCGGGGGCCTCTTCGATCACCTTCTGGTGCAACCGCTGCATCGAGCAATCGCGCTCGCCGAGGTGAATCGCGTTGCGGAATTTGTCGGCCAGCACCTGGAACTCGATATGACGCGGGTTCTCCAGATACTTCTCCATGTAGATCATCGGGTTCGCGAACGCGGCCTGCGCCTCGGCCCGGGTCACTTGCACGGCCGGCAGCAGAGCAGCTTCTGTGTGGGCAACGCGCATCCCGCGCCCGCCTCCGCCACCCGACGCCTTGATGATCACGGGATAGCCGATAGAGCGCGCGATTTTCACGACTTGATTGGGCTCTTCCGGTAGCGGCTCAACCGCGCCGGGCACCACCGGCAGTCCGGCCTTCTTCATCGCGATCTTGGCATTTACCTTGTCACCGAGGAGCCGAATGGTTTCGGCCTTCGGGCCGATGAACACGAACCCGCTCTGCTCGACGCGCTCGGCAAAGTCGGCGTTCTCGGAAAGGAAGCCCCAACCGGGGTGGATCGCCTCGGCGTCCGTCACCTCGGCGGCGCTGATGATTGCGGGAATATTGAGGTAGCTCTGCGCGGATGGCGGTGGCCCGATGCACACCGATTCATCCGCGAGCTTCACGTACTTCGCGTCGCGGTCGGCCTCGGAGTGGACCATGACCGTCTTGATGCCCAGTTCGCGGCAGGCGCGCTGGATGCGCAAGGCCACTTCACCGCGATTCGCGATCAATATCTTTTCAAACATGGTTCACCGCAGAGCCACAGAGAACTACTCGTTGACGGAAAGCCCGGCTCCCGGACCGAGAAAGCAATTGAACACGGTGCGGCCGCTACAGGATTCGGCCACAAGAGAGAAACTCTGTGTCTCTGTGCCTCTGTGCCTCTGTGGTTATAGTCCTCACCCGAGAATGAAGAGCGGCTCGCCGTACTCCACCGGCTGGCCGTTTTCGGCGAGCGCCGACTTGACGATGCCATCGCGGTCGGCTTCGATCTCGTTCAGCAGCTTCATCGCCTCGATGATGCACAATGTCTGGCCCGACTTCACCGCCTGGCCCACCTCCACGAATGCCTTCGCTCCCGGCGCCGAGGAGCGATAGAACGTGCCGACCATAGGCGAGCGGATGATGTGGCCCTCGGGCACCGCTTCTGCTTCGGCGGGCGGCGCGGCAGCGGCTGGCGCCAGCGTGACAGCCTGCACCGGTGCGCCAGCTTGCGGCGCCGCCGGTGGCGCACCGCGGCTAATCCGCACCCGCTCCTCGCCCTCGGTAATCTCAAGCTCCGCGATTCCGGACTGCTGCACCAGGTCGATCAGCGTCTTGAGCTTGCGCAGGTCCACCACGTTATTCCTCCCCCCCATACTGAAGGGCAAACTCCAGGGCAAGTTCGTATCCTTTCGCCCCCAGGCCGCTCAACACCCCTGCCGCAAGATCGGAAAAATACGATTCGCGCCGGAACGGCTCCCGGGCAAAGATGTTGGAAAGATGCACCTCGACAAACGGGATCCCCACCGCTGCCAAAGCATCGCGTATGGCCACGCTGGTATGCGTGTAGGCCGCCGGGTTGATGATGATGAAATCGACCCGGTCGCGCCGGGCTTGCTGGATGCGCTCGATGAGCTCCGCCTCCGCGTTGCTCTGATAGGTCGCGAGCCGCACCCCGGCATCTCTCGCCCGTTTCTCCAACCGCCTGTCGATCAGCTCAAGTGTGTCGCTGCCGTAGAACTCCGCCTGACGCGAGCCCAGCAGATTGAGGTTGGGGCCATTTAAGACCAATATGTTCTTAGCGCCAGCCATGTAAAAAGTGTGAAATCGCTCACAGTTCGTGCGCGATCAGGCAGACTGGAATCGCCTGCGTGCACGTTGGCGACAAGTTACCGTAAGTTAGCTGCTTTTGTCTACGAATTAGCGGAAATTAGTAACTGTACGGTCGCTCGACCACGGTACATCGACTTTCTGAACAATCTGATCAAGCTAACTGGCAGACAGCCCGCCATTGCGCCCCTCGACCCGCTGGAGCGCCGTATCCTAGAATACTGCCGATAGGCACCAACATGGTGCAAATACGCACCAAAAGCGAGGTCGGCAAATCGATTTTGTGAACGACCGGATCAGGCTCGTTGGAGACAGCCCGCTATTGCGCCCCTCGACCAGCTCGAGCGCCGTGTCCTAGAACGGTGCCGACACGCACCAACATGGTGCCAAGACGGACCGAGAGTAGTAGTTCGTCGAGTTACGTGAGATTAACAGAAGTTAGCCGCACAATAGGCGAAGATAGCGTCAAAGTAGCCGCTTTATCAGGCTCTCCAATTCGTCTTCTTTAAGACCTCCAAGCTTGCTGCTCGCGACCTGGCCGGCCCGGTCGATTACCAGGGTATAGGGCAGGACCCCCGTCCGGTTCCCGGTCGAGCGCATGAGCTCCATGGCTTCCAAGCCGCCAAGCAGGACGGGGTAATTCATGCCGAATTCCCGTTGAAAGGCAGCGACCGGCTCACGCTGATCGATGGCCACGCCCACGAACTGGAGGCCTCGGGCACCGTAGCGCTTCTGCATTTGGATGAACAGGGGTATCTCTTCCCGGCACGGCGCGCACCATGTCGCCCAGAAATTAACCACCAGGACGCGCCCGCGCCATTGTTCGAGCGTCTCCGTGCCGCCCGAGAGGTTGGCGAGACGAGCCGCGAAGATCGCGTCGGCACGGATCCGCGTATCACTCGCGTCCGCGGCGGAGGACATCCACCATCGCCGCACGGCGTAGCCGCCGGCTGCCGAGCCGGCAGCCACCAATGCGACAAGCGCGATGACGCCGCGGCGGGTCAACGGAGAGCGAGCGCCTGGTCGAGTACGGCGGCAAACGCCTCTGCCGGTTGGAAACCAATCACCCGCAGACCATCGATTTCGCGACCGCTACGATCGAAGAAAATGATCCCCGGCGGACCAAAAAGGCGAAAGCGTTTGAGCAGCGCAAGATGTTCAGGCGCGCTCGCGGTCACATCCGCTTGTAGCAGCAGCATCTGGGCCATTCGCGCCTGCACGCTCGGATCGCTGAAGGTGAACCGCTCCATCTCCTTGCACGTGACGCACCAGTCCGCATAGAAATCGAGCATCACCGGCCGGCCGCTGGCAGCCTGGATACGACTGTCCAGCTCGGCAATGCTGCCCACGCGCTGAAAGCTCGGCGCCCCCGCCTCGCTGGCGCCCAAGCGCAGGCCCGATAGCGGCTGAAGCACGTCACGCCCGCCCGATAATGCCCCGATCAGGAATGCGATGCCCGCAACCAACGCGATGATGCCAACGCCCTTGCTGAACTTCTGAAAGCCGTGCGCATGGACCGGAAGGGGATCGATCGCGTGCAGGAATACGGCCGTCACGATAAGCAGCGTGCCCCACGCAAGGAGGTGCACCGTCGCCGGAACGAACGGCGAGACGAGGTAGATCGCGACGCCGAGGAGGAGCACGCCAAAGAAGCGCTTCACGGTCTCCATCCAGGGGCCCGCCTTGGGCAGCAGCGCGCCGGCGGAAGCGCCGATCACCAGCAGGGGCACCCCCATGCCGAGCGCCATCGCAAACAGCGCGGAGCCCCCCAGCACGACATCGTGGCTTTGGCTGATGTAGAGCAGCGCACCCGCCAGGGGCGCTGCCACGCACGGGCCGACAATGAGCGCCGAGAACACACCGATCACGAACACTCCTGTGGCGTGCCCGCCCTTGACGCGGCCGCTTGCCTCGGCAAGCTTCGACTGCAGCGCAACCGGTAACTGCAACTCGTAGAGCCCGAACATGGCCAGCGCAAGCGCCACGAACACGGCCGCAAAGGCGCCGACCACCCATGGATTCTGCAGCACCGCAGCCAACATCGCGCCCGATAATCCGGCCGCGACACCCGCGATGGCATAAGTAACGGCCATCCCCAGCACATAGACCGCCGCCAGCAGGAATCCGCGCATCTTTGTGATGTGCGCGCCGCCGCCGACGATGATGCCTGAAAGAATCGGCACCATCGGCAGCACGCAGGGCGTGAACGACAGCAGGAGCCCGAAGCCGAAGAAGCTCGCCACGACCAGCCAGAAACCGCTGGCAAACAGCGCTGTGACCTTCGAATCGCTCACCGGCGGCTGCAAACCAAAAAGCTGCGCTGCCGCGTCGCCTTGCGCCGGGGGAGGCGCGAACGACGCCAGCATGAGCTCCGCCGTCTGCTCCTGCGGCGTATAGCACACGCCCACGTCCGCACAGCCCTGCGAGACGGCAGTGAGCGTCAGCGCGGGAAGCGCCGTGCCCTCCACCTCGAACGGCACGACGATCCTGAGATCGCCCCGATGCGTCTCCACCTCGCCGAAAAACTCGTCGCGCTTGCGTTTCCCGGGCGGAATCTGGGGCTCCCCCAGCTTCACCTGGGCCGGCGCAGCGGAGAAGCGGAATTTGTCGCGATAGAGGTAGTAGCCAGGCGCGATGCGGTAGGTCACTTCGATGGAGCGTGCGTCCTGCAGGCGGGCGGCGAACTGGAACGCCTTCTGGGGCTCGAGCAGCTCGGGCTCCGCCGCGTGGACGAAGGAGGAAACCGCCAGAAGGAGGATCAGAAGAAGGCGCATCGCAGAAAACCGGGTGGTCTCAACCAATAGAGATAGTCGTTTCCCCGCTCACCCAGTCGAGATAGTCGGCAAGCCCGCAACCTACTGGGACAGCGATGATTTCCGGAAGTTCGTAGGGGTGGAGCTCGCTGATCGCCGTTTCCACTTCGGGATAGAGCGCCGCGCGTGTCTTGATCAGCACCGGAACTTCGGTCGCATTCTCGACCTTTCCCTGCCACCGGTAGACCGACGTGCACTCCGCGAGCACGTTCACGCAGGCCGCGAGCCGGCGCGCGATCAACTCCCGGGCAAGCTCCAACGCGGCCGCGCGGTCCGGAAGATTGGTCAGTACAACGACGAGCGCCTCAGACATCGCTCAACCGTGTGACGGCGGGCCCGCGCGCGCGGCGGCGATGCCATGGCGTACGGTGGGATAACGCAATTTCATGCGCAGTTCGTTCTTCAGGCGGCGGTTCGTCAGGCGCCGCGACTCGTTCATGAACGAGAGCTGCTGCGCGGAAAGCACGCTCTCCGCCTCCGCGCGCGTCACGCGCGGTGGATGCGGCAGACCGAAGTGCTCGGCCACGAGATCGAAATAGTCGCCCATCCGGATCGGCGCGTCGTCGGAAGCGTGGTACATGCGCCCACGGCCGCCGCGGTAGAGGGCCGCAACCACGATGCGCGCCAGATCGTCCGCATGGACATGGTTAACGAAGGCGTCTTCGGCGGGCGCCAGCGCTGGCGTTCCGCGCTCAATCCGCGCGACCGGCAGCCGGTCGGCCGCGTAAATGCCGGGAACGCGAAGGATCACGACGCGCACCCCGCTGTGTCTGCCCCACTCGCGCAGCCGCTGTTCCGCGTCCACGCGCCGGCGCGCACGCTCGGTGCGCGGACGTGGCGGCCGCGTTTCGGCGACAAGCTCGCCGCGGCAATCGCCGTACACGCCGCTCGTACTAATGTAGACAACCTGCTGTGGTAGACTCCTGCCCTTTGCAAGCGTCGCGATCAGGTGGGCCGTGCGCGTATCGCGCGTGCCACGATCCGGCGGCGGCGCGAGGTGCACGACGTCGTGGGCGAGCCCGGCGAGCGCTCCGAGCGTTTCAGGCGCGTCAAGGTCTCCCCGGATGGGCGTCACGCCCAGCGAGCGCAGGGGTGCCAGGCGTTGCGGGGTCCGCGACAAGGCGTAGATACGGCAGCGACCTTGTAGCAGCGGTATCAGCCGCTGCGCGATATCGCCACAACCGACAATGAGCAAGCGTTTCATGGCCGAATTCTAGCCGAAAGCCGGGCCGACGGTTCCGACCGCGCACCGGCATATTCATCCAGCATGCCACACCAGGTCACGATCAAACCCAGCGATCACGTTTTTTCCGTCAACGATGGCGAAACCGTGCTCGATGCGGCGCTGCGCGAGGGCTTTATCATCGCCTACGGCTGCCGCAACGGCGCCTGTGGCTCGTGCAAGGGCGGGCTCCTCGAAGGTCAGATCGACTATGGCCACTATCAAGAGCACGCCTTGCCCGATGCCGAGAAGCAGGCCGGCATGGCGCTCTTCTGCCAGGCGCGACCGCTCACCGACCTCGTGATCCGGGCCCGGGAGGTCGGGGGCGTGAAAGGCATCGAGATCCGGAAGCTGCCGGCGCGCGTGCACAAAATGGAACGCCTCGCGCCCGAAGTCATGGCGCTGCAACTCAAGCTGCCGGCGAATGACCGCCTGCAGTTTCTTGCCGGCCAGTACATCGACCTCCTGCTGCCGGGCAACGCGCGCCGGAGCTTCTCGATGGCGAACGCGCCGCATGACGACGCCTTCCTGCAGCTGCACCTGAGGAACTACGGCGGCCGCTTCAGCGAGCATGTCTTCGGCAAGATGAAGGAACGGGACATCCTGCGCTTCGAGGGTCCATTCGGCATCTTCTTCCTGCGCGAGGACAGCGACAAGCCCATCATATTGCTCGCAAGCGGAACCGGCTTTGCACCGATCAAAGCCATGGTAGAGCACGCGCTGCACAAGCGGCTGCAGCGACCCATCACCCTGTACTGGGGCTGCCGCGCCCGCGCTGATCTCTATCTCGACGAACTGGCTGAGCACTGGCACCGCGAGCACGGCATCCGCTACGTTCCCGTGCTCTCGGATGCGCAACGTGGTGACCAATGGACTGGCCGCACGGGCCTCGTGCATCACGCGGTGATGGAAGACTTTCCCGACCTGTCGGGCCACCAGGTCTATGCCTGCGGGTCACCGGTGATGGTGGAGGCCGCGCACCACGACTTTACGGCCCGGTGCGGGCTGACCGAGGACGAGTTCTACTCGGATTCGTTCACGCCCTCCATGCCCGAAACCGGGCCGACGTGAACTTTGCGGCGTGACTGGAACGTAACGCAAAAATCAAAATTAGCCGCCGATATACGCCGATAAGCCCCAACATTGAACCGCCAAGACGCCAAGAGAAGCAAGAATTAAGAGCAGTTACTCATCACCCATCACCCATCACGCTCCATTCACCATTCGCCATTCACCGGGTTTTAGAGCGGCGTGCGGCGGCGCCCGTCGGTGACGGCCTTAAGCTGCAAGAGTGCGAGGGTGAAGCTCTCACGTTGATGGAGCTGCGCGGCCTCCGTGTTGCCAAGCTTCTCGTGCAGGCCGGCCAGCGCGAGATGAGCCGAGTAGGTCGGCTCGACCGCAATGCTCGCCTCAAGATAGCTTTGTGCCTTGCCCCAAAGTTCCTGTGTGCTGCACAACCTGCCCAACGTGAGCAGCAGCACGGCGTCGCGCGGGTAGGACTTTACCCAGCTTTCCGCCCGCTCGATTCGCCGCAACGCGTCGCCGCCGTCGCACTCGGCATAGAGCGCAACAATATCGCTGTCCCAGCTCGACTCGAGCGCCTCCTCGATGACGCGGTGTGCCTGCGTGCATCCCTCGAGTGCGATGAAGCAGCGTGCGGCCGCGCCCGCGATCCGGCTGTCGGTGCGCTCTTTCGCCGGCACCTTGCGCCACGCCTCTTCCAGCGCCACCACGTCGAGCGCCTTGCGCGTCAGGTTCTCGACCAGCGCGACGCGGCGGATTTGCGTCGCCTGGTCGGCGTCGAACACTTTGCGCCGCTGCAGCTCGTTCACCAGTGGGAGCGCCTGATCCCAGTTGCGCAGCTGCTGCTGTGCCGTCAGCTCGAGCCGCAGCGCTGCGGTATGCCGGCGCGGTAACCGCTGCAGCACGTCGAGCGCCTCCTCGAAGCGGCGCTGATCCACCAGCAGCTCGGCCTCGGTGACCACCCGCATCGGCTCGTCGCCGCCCGCCGCGGCCGCGGCGCGCGCGAGATAGCCGTCGCGCCGCTCATAAGCGCACAGACCGTGTGCCGCGCGCGCAGCAAGAACCGCGCTCAGATCCGGCTGCTCACCCATGTCAAGGGCGCGCTGCGCCGCTTTCTCGGCGCGCGCGTAACGACCTGCGAAATACTCGTGCAGCGCGGTGGCGAGGGTCGCTCGCGCCTTCCTGCGCCGGCGCGCCGCCCGGTACTCGCGTACCTGGCCCGGCAAGCGCGCCGTGGCCGCAAACATCCGGACGATGAGGTAGAAGATGATGAATGCCGCGGCCAGCAGCAGCAAAAGGAGGTTGAGCGAGAGCTCGATGCGATAGGGCGCGGAAACTACCAGCACGTAGCCGGTGCTGTAGCGCGCGAGCAGGGTCAGGCCCACCGCGATCGCGACGATCATCACGATCCAGATCAGCGCCCGCAACACGAGTCTGCCTCCGGATTTTGAAGAAAGATCCCCGACCGCCCGGTCACACGGCTGAACGCCGAGCGCGGCACTTTAACGAGCCGCACACGGCAGACGGGCAGGAAACAGGCGCCAACGGTTGGTCCGATCACGGTTCACCGGTCACTGATTACGGCTTCTGAGTGGCGTCCGCTCGCGCGCGCCGGTAGCCACGCACGGCCTCCAGCGAGGCCGAAATGTCCGGTACCTCGGCGCTCAGTTCGGCCGCGTGCAGGTTCGACAGCATTGTGACGTCGCGCGCGACGGCGTCGTTGCGCACATCGTAGTAGCGCTGCAGCCAGTCGCGCGCTGCGCCGAGGTCGGCCTTGTAGCTCTGCATATCGCGCGCGAGCAGGCCGAGCCGCGCACCGAGCAACCGCAGCTTGAGATTCTCGCGCAGGAAAAATGCCTGCGAGGGCGCCAGCAGGGGAATATCGGGGCGGTCCATGCGCTGGACCCGCACGAGCTGTTTCAGCTCTTCCCAGGTCTCGCGTAACAGCCGCTTCCAGAGCGGCTCCTCGGCCTCCCCGGGGTCGGACCGCGCGCCGGACTGAGGCCGCATGTCCATGGACAGGGGCAGCGTGTCCACGCGGACGAGGAGTTCGTCGAGCTGCGCGCTGATGCCGACGGTGTCGACCGTGGCATGCCCTTGCAGCCGGGCGATGTCGCCGCTGATCGCCTGGCGCACCCCGGTCAACTGGGGTTGCGCCAGCCGCTGGAGCTTTTCCTCTGCCGTCCGCAGGGCGGCGAGCGCTACCTTAACATTGCCGCTGAGTCGCAGCTGCTGGCTCGCGATGATGAGTGTCTGCTCGATCTCCACAACAGCCCAGTCGTCACGGTTGCGGGAGAGATCCTGGAGCAACGTTTCCAACGCAGCTAGCTGCGCCTGGGTTTGCCCGACCCGGCTTTCCAGCGCGCCCAGCTTGCCTTGAACCGCAGACATCGCCTCGCCCACCTGCTCCGAGACGCGGCGGTTCTCGAGCGCCTTCACATCCGCGCTGGCCAGTTTCTGCGCCAACTCCTTGCGCATGGCACCGGTTTCGATGCGGCCTTGGTACCAATACCACCCCAACAACCCCGCGACGATGACAATGACCATGAACGCAAGGCCGATGCCGCGCCACCCTAGCGTGCGCGCCGGCGCGGCGACGGGCTCAGCCGCGGGCTCTGCTCCTGCCGGCTCAGCAGCAGTTTCCTGCTCGGGCCCCGGCACGGGCTCTGCTTCCGGCTGCGTTTTCTCCTGCGGGGATTCGCTCATGCGACGTGATGGGCTGGCTCAGCCGATAGTATGGAGCGTCGTCCACGGTGCTGCAACACTGGAAGCCGTCCCAAAAATGCTCATGAAACCGCAGATGAACGCCGATGCCGAACACCAGCCGGAACGGTTTCGGGTTGTCCGCGTTGATCGGCGCTCATCGGCGGTTGCCTGAACGTTTCAAGGTTCTTAAGAGCCGTTCTAGCACCCGGTAGTGACGACTTGTCACCGTTGGCTCATGGATAGTCACCGAAAAGCTTGAGGCTGGCAGCACACTGGATCTCGATTACCTCGACCGTTATCCTTGGCCGCTCGGAATGGCGAAGTGTTCTTTCAGAGCATCCATCAGGCCCTCGTCGGCGGGTTCGGTGACGATCACGCGCGTGAGCCCCAGCTCGCGCGCGACCTCGGCGATGCGCGGATGTGGCACGAACACCGGTGTTTTTCGCAACCACTGACGCCCGAGGGCACCAATCATCTCGTAGAGGTTGCGTAGGCCTTCGCTGCTAGTCACCGTGACCGCGTCGAGCTCGTTGCGCGCCCACGCCTTGAGCAGCGGCGCCGCATCCAGATTGGGCGTGCCCCGGCGATAGCATTCCGCGTATTCCACGCCAGCGCCGCGCGCCTTCAAGGTGTCACCGAGCAGCTCGCGGCCGCCGTCGCCGCGGAAGATCACGATGCGCTTGCCCCGCATCTCCTGCAGCTCGGGCAGCTCGAGCAGCGCCTCGCTGTCGAAGCGGCGCGCCGGCGCAATTGCGTTGGTCACCCCGAAGCGTGCGAGCTCCTTCACGCCCCCGCGGCCAATCGCGGCACACTGCAGGCCGGGCGGCAGTGCGCGGTGCGCCGTGATCAGGTTCATGGCCTTGTTCACTGCATTGGGGCTGATGAACACGGCGAGATCGAATTCGTCGAGGCGCGCGACAACGGCCAGCAACGGCTTGAGGTCCTCCACGTCGTGAATCTCCAGCACCGGAAACAGGATTGCCTCGCCTCCCGCGCCATGGATCATCGCGGCCAACTCCCGCGCCTGTTGCGCCGGGCGCGTGACCACGATGTTTCTTCCCGTGAGTGGCTGACCCTTCATCGGCGTTCATCGGCGTTAATCGGCGGCTTGCTTTTCCAGCTCAGCGAGGATCGCGTCGGCACCACGGGATCTGAGCTCTTCAGCGAGTGCAATGCCCAGTGCCTCCGCGTCGGCTGCGACACCCGTGCGTTCCCCGGCGATCATCCGGCTTCCATCGGGTGCCCCAACGAACGCGCGCAGGCGCAATTGCGTGCCGCTCAGCTGAGCATAGGCCCCGAGCGGCACATTGCAGCTGCCCGAAAGCGCGCGGGACAGCGCCCGCTCCGCCGTCACGCACAGCAACGTATCGCGGTGACCCAGGGGGTTTAGCAGCTCGAAGAGGTCGGCCCGGTCGGCACGGCATTCCAGGCCCAGCGCGCCCTGCCCCGGCGCGGGCAGGCTCTCCTCCGGCTCGAGCAGCGCCGTCACACGCTGCTCGAGTCCAAGGCGCCTGAGTCCGGCGGCCGCCAGCAGGATTGCATCGAACGCGCCTTCGTCCAGTTTGCGCAAGCGGGTGGTCACGTTGCCGCGCAACGGTCGCACCTCGAGACGAGAATGTTGGGCACGCACCTGGCATTCCCGGCGCAGGCTGGAAGTGCCAACCCGCGCGCCCGCTGGCAGCGCGGCGAGCCCCGGGTAGCGGCCAGACATGAAAGCGTCGCGGGGATCTTCACGCTCCATGACCCCGGCCAGCGCAAAGCCCGCGGGCAGGTGCATCGGCACATCTTTCATGGAGTGCACGGCAATATCGGCGCGGCCGGATGCGAGCGCGTCCTCCAACTCCTTGATGAACAGGCCCTTGCCGCCGATCTTTGCCAGCGAGACATCGAGCCGACGGTCACCCTCCGTGGTCAGGCCGAGCACCGCGATTTCCGCGCGCGGGTATAATCCGGCCAGCCGTGACTGGACGTGGCGCGCCTGCCACATTGCAAGCGCGCTTTCGCGCGACGCGATGACGATGCGCCGCGTCGCTGCCCCGGCGACATTACCGCTCAACGCCAACCTCGCGAAATGCTTTCAAGCCGATCCCTGCCACACCTGCTGGTCGCGGCGATTCTAGCATGCGCGACCACCGCATCCTGCGCGCAGAGCACCGGGCAGCTGCCGCGCGCCGACGACTTCGCAACGCTGGCCAAAGAAGCACGCACGCGGCGCGTGCCGGTCATGATCGCCTTCGTTCAGCCGGCCGTTGAGGCCGGGCTCATCAAGCTGCGCGCGGCGCCGGATCAGCGGGAGAATTCCCGCACCACGTGCTGCTGACGCCGGCTCACCGGGAGTTTCTCCTCGATACCGTTGAGCAGTACTACCCAGTGCGTTTCCCCGTCCTTCGCCGTGCGCTCGAAGCCGCGGATGGCCGCGCGCGCAACCAGGCAGTTGCGATGCACCCGCACAAAACGCTCCGCGTACTCTTCCTCGAGCCGGGTCAGTGATTCCTCGATCAGGTGCTCGCCCTTGACGGTACGCACGGTCAGGTACTTGAGCTCGGCCTTCAGATAGACAACGTCCACGATCGGGATGAGCTCGATCTTGCCCCGCTCCTGCGCGCTCAGGTGCGCGCGCGGTGCCCGCTGGAGCTCGCGGAGTGTTTCGGGCCGTGGCGGACGCGCCGTCCGCACCCGCGCCAGTGCTTCTTTCAGCCGCGCCGCGCGAATAGGCTTGAGCAGGTAGTCGACCGCGTTCACCTCGAACGCCTTCAGCGCATACACGTCGTACGCGGTGGCAAAAATCACGGCCGGCGGCCGGTCCAGCTTCAGCAGGTGGTGCGCCAGCTCAATGCCGTCCATTTCGGGCATGCGCACATCGAGCAGCACGACATCGCAAGGCACGCGCTCGAGCAGTTCGAGCGCCGCGCGCCCGCTTGCCGCGTCGCCCGCGACCTCGAGCGGCAGCTCCTGTGCGCAGTCGGCAAGCACGTCGTGCAGGCGGGAGCGTGCCGGCGCCTCATCGTCCACGATCAGCACTCGTAACGGTTTGGGGGATTCAGTCACGACTCAGCACTCACGAATCACTGCCTTTGACGTAGGGCATCGCGATGTGCACCTGATAGGTATCATCGCCGACGCGCGTATCGAGCGTCGCCTCGGCGTCGAAGTGCAACTGCAGCCGCTCGCGGATATTGGCAAGCGCCATCTTGTTGCCGGCGTGATGTCCCCCCTCTTGGCGATACGGGTTGCGCAGCACCGCGTGCACCTGTCCCCGCGCGCCGTAGATGTTAATGCTGACCACGCCGGGCTCGACCCGCGGCTCGATGCCATGGTAGACGGCATTCTCCAGCAACGGCTGGAGCACCAGCGGGGGCACGAGCGCGTCGGCTGGCATGTTGTCGATATGCCACTCGACCTGGAGCCGGTCGCCTAACCGCAATTGCTCGAGTTCGAGGTATTGCCGGCACAGGTTCACTTCGCGCGCGAGCGACGAGAGACTGCGATTGTCGGCCATCAGCACGCGAAAGAGGTCGGCCATGTCCTCGAGCGCGCCCTCCGCTCGCTTCGGGTTCTGACGGATGAGCGAGAGCACCGCGTTGATGCTGTTGAAGAGAAAGTGCGGCCGAATGCGCGCCTGCAGCGCTTGCAGCCGTGCTTCGGTGAACGCGGGCGACAGTGCGCGCCCCCGCAGGTCGAAATACAGCAGAAGCGTGCTGGTCGCCAACGCGACCAGCATCCAGTAGCGCGTCAATGGCGCAGGATCGGCATCGAGCAGCGGTTGGCCGAAAGTATAGAGCAGCGCGGTCAGGACGAACTCGATGGCGAGCACCGCCAATACGCCGAGGTAATAGGACAGGCGCTTCAGCAGGTCGTTCAGCGCCACGAGAGCAAACAGGCTGAGGATCAGCAGCGGCTGCACGATGGCGGAAGACTCCAGCAGCGCGATCCACAGCAGGCGCAGGTCCTTCGCCTGCACGATTGCCGCGGCCAGCGCCATCACGTTCACGATGACCACGATGCGCAGGGCGATGCCGAGATTGCGGAAGTTCGGCAGGGCGCCTGAATAGGCGTTTTGATTTATACTTCTCGCCATGCGCTACCCGCACGATTACTTGCCGAGCGTTTCCCGATCGCCATCAGTGCACCCTGTCCGTCCCTGAAAGGCCTGTTGCGCTGCCACGCAGCGCCTGCTTGAAGCCGATCGAGAGTTGCCAGAACGCTGTAGATTCTAACAGCCAGTATGTCCGCCAACGATAAACCCCAGAATAAGCCCTGGTCGGGCCGGTTTTCCGAGCCGGCAACCGAGCTCGTGCAGCGTTTCACCGCTTCGGTTTCGTTTGACCAGCGGCTTGCCGAGTATGACGTCGAGGGCTCGCTCGCCCACGCGCGCATGCTGCGCGCCGTGGGCGTGATCGGCAAGGACGACCTCGCGGGAATCGAGAAGGGGCTTACGCAGATCCGAACGGAGATCCAGTCCGGCACGTTCCCCTGGTCCGAGGCGTACGAGGACGTCCACCTCAACATCGAGCAGCGGCTGATCGAGCTCGCCGGCGAGTCGGGCAAGCGTCTGCATACCGCGCGCTCGCGCAACGACCAGGTGGCCACCGATGTGCGGCTCTTTCTGCGCGAGGCGATCGATCATTCGCTCGGACTCATCAAGGGCTTGCAGCGCGCGCTGCTCGACGTGGCCGATGCGCACGCCGAAACGGTGATGCCGGGGTTCACCCACATGCAGGTGGCGCAGCCGGTGTCGTTTTCGCACCACCTCATGGCGTATTTCGAAATGTTCTCGCGCGATGCCCAGCGACTGACCGATTGCCGCAAACGCGTTAACCGGCTGCCGCTCGGGGCGGCCGCACTGGCCGGCACCTCGTTCCCCATCGACCGCCAGGCCGTCGCCAGGGAACTGGGTTTCGATGGGATCTGCGAGAACTCGATCGACGCGGTTTCCGATCGCGATTTCGCGATCGAGTTTTGCGCCTGTGCGACGCTCGTCATGATGCACCTTTCGCGCTTCTGCGAAGAACTCATCCTCTGGGCGAATCCCCGTTTTGGTTTCGTCGAGCTTGCTGACCGCTTCTGCACCGGCTCCTCCATCATGCCGCAGAAAAAGAACCCGGACGTGGCCGAGCTCATCCGCGGCAAGACCGGGCGCGTGAACGGGCACCTCGTGGCACTGCTGACGCTGATGAAGGCGCAACCCCTCGCCTACAACCGCGACAATCAGGAAGATAAGGAGCCGCTCTTCGATACGGTCGACACCATGACGATGTGCCTCGCGGTCTTCTCGGAGCTGCTGCCGGGCATCAAGGTGCATCGTGAGGCAATGGCGAACGCCGCGCGCCAGGGGCACGCGACCGCGACCGATCTCGCGGAGTATCTGGTGCGCAAGGGCATGCCGTTCCGCGAGGCACACGAGGCGGTGTCGCAGGCGGTGCGCTTCGCGGAAGGCCGCGGCTGCGAGCTCGCGGATCTGAAGCTCGCCGAGCTACAAGAATTCGCGCCGGCCGTAGATAAAGACGTGTTCGCTGCGTTGACGCTCGAGGGCTCGCTCAACTCCCGCACCCACATTGGCGGTACGGCGCCGGCGCGCGTCAAGGCAGCGATCGCGAAAGCACGGAAATCGTTAGCGTAACGATTTCCGACGATTCCAACCGCGGCCATTCGTGGTTTCTTTCGGGCTTTTCCGGCCGCCCTCAGGCGCCATGAACCCTTGGCCGGATATCGAGCAGTCAGTCCGCGAAACGTTAGGCGTGCCCTTTGCAATCGAGTCTCGCGCCAGGGCCGGTGGCGGTTGCATCAGCGAAAGCTACTTGGTGCGAGGGCAAGGGCACGCCTTTTTCGTCAAGCTGAACGCTTCGGACCGGCTCTCGATGTTCGAGGCCGAGGCAGCGGGGCTCGATGAGATCGCGCGCTCGACCTCCGTGCGCGTCCCGCGGCCCCTGTGCCATGGTGCCGACGCGGGTGCGAGCTGGCTCGTGCTCGAGTATATCGAGCTGGGTCCCGCCAGCGGCCGCGGTATGGACGAGCTTGGCCGGAGGCTCGCTGCGATGCATCGTGTCACTGCGACGCGCGTCGGCTGGCACCGCGACAACACCATCGGCGCCACGCCCCAGATCAACACGCCGGGCGCGGATTGGATCGCGTTCTGGCGCCAGCACCGGTTGGGGTTCCAGCTGCGGCTCGCCGGTGAAAACGGCCATCGCGGGCGCCTGCTGACACAAGGCGAGCGGTTGCTCGAGCAGCTGCCCGTCTTTTTTTCTGGCTATGAACCGCGCCCCTCATTGCTGCACGGCGACCTGTGGTCGGGTAATGCCGCTTTTATGCGGGACGGGACGCCGGTTATCTTCGATCCCGCCGTTTATTACGGCGACCGCGAGGCCGACATCGCGATGACCGAGCTCTTCGGGGGCTTTTCGGCCGAATTCTACCGCGCGTACGACGAAACCGATCCCCGCGACCCCGGCTACGCGACGCGCAAGCTGCTCTACAACTTGTATCACGTGCTCAACCACCTCAATCTGTTCGGCGGCGGCTATCGCGCGCAGGCCGAGCGCGTGATCGGCGAGCTCCTCGCGCAGACCTGAACCATTCATCAATCAGCGTTTATCTACGGTTTCGCTTTTGCCAGTCACTGGTCACGGCTTTGGGGGCGGCGCGGTCGAGCCGCGCACCACCAGCTCCACCGGCAGCTCGACGCGCGCCTCGAAGGGTTCGCCCGCAAGGCGCGCGATGAGGTGCTGCGCCGCGTAGCCTCCCAGTTCCGCCGTAGGAAAATGCACTGTAGTCAGTCCCGGCATAATGGCCGCCGCAATCTCCATGTCGTCGAACCCGGTGAGGGACATTTCACCAGGCACAGCGAGACCGAGCGCGTGGCATTCGGCGAGCGCCCCGATGGCCAAGACGTCGTTGCCGCAAATGACCGCAGTCGGCCGCAGCGTTGCCTGCAGCAGCTCGCGCATACCTTCGCGCCCACCGCCGAGCGTATAGGGTTTCTCGACAAGGCGCCCCGGGCCCAGGCGCAGACCATATGCCGCGAGCGCCTCACGCACCCCCTCGACCCGTTCGCGCGCGCGCTCGTTGCCCGCCGTGATCCCGGAGTTCATCGCGAACTCGCGGTGGCCGAGGTCGAGCAGGTGACGCGTCACGCGGATGGCCGCCGCGTGGTTGTCGAAGCCGATGCACGGATGGCGCCCGCTCGCGTCGAGCGCCCAGGTGAGCACGTACGGAACCTGGTGCGTATCGATCATTCGGAACACGCTGGGATGGTGCGAGGTGCCGAGCAGTACGAGCCCGTCCACGCCGCGCTCGATGAGCGCCTGCGTGACGCGCGCCTCCACCTCGGCGTCGAACTCGTGGCTTGCCAATAACAGCGTGTAGCCCGCCTCATCGAGCGTCTTCTGCAGCGCGTGCGTGGTGTTGGCGAAGATGGCGTTGTCGAGCGTCGGGATCACGGCGCCAATGGTGCGTGTTCGCCGCGACGCCAGCGCGCGCGCCGCGCCGTGAGCGACATATCCCAGTGCCTGCACGGCCTGGCGGATACGCGCGGCGGTGGCGGGTTTTACCTTGTCAGGCTGCATCAGCGCGCGTGACACCGTGGCCGTCGAGACCTTGGCGAGCCGCGCCACGTCAGCCAGCTTGGCAGTTTTGTGCTCCGGACTCGATTTCAAGGCGGCTGCCTCTTGAGAAGCCGGAAGAGCCTAGCAACTCGGATGCTGCTATGCAAGCGCTTTCATTCTGGCGGGGATTCCCGCTGGCTATCCCGCGAACTGCCAAATCTCGTGAACTGCCAAATTCGGCGGGCGGGCGGCAGCACCGGCAACCGACACCACGCTCACTTTGGCGCAAGGAAAGCGCGCGGATGCGCGCGCGTTCTGGGAGCGTTACGGCCCTCGGCTCTCAGAGGGCAACAGCCTCGATATGAGGCTGTTGCACGCCCACGCGCAAGGCGGCCGGTCGCCTTAAAGAGATGGGCTCAAATCAGCAATACCGGTCTACCGGTATTGCTTGGCGCTGTATTTGCGGTACTTCGGGAGCAGGCGTCGCGGCGGGCGAAAGGCATCGCGACGGAACGGGTCGCCCAGCTCCTGGGTGAGCATGATCTCGACGACCGAGGGCTTGCCGGACTTGAGCGCGGCCTTGAGCGCGTCGCTAACCTCGTCCTCGTGCTCGACCCGGTAGCCTTCGGCCCCCATCACCCGCGCGACCTCGGAGAAATCCGGGTTCGCGAGATTGGTCCCGACGAAGCGATTGTCGAAGTAGTCGACCTGGTTCTTTTTCTCGGCGCCCCACTGGCCATTGTTGAAGACTACGGCCACCGCGGGAATCTTCTCTTTCACGGCAGTCATCACCTCAGCCAGGCTCATACCCCAGGCGCCATCGCCGACGTAGGCGATCGCCGCGCGGTCAGGCCGAGCCACCTTGGCTCCGAGCGCGGTCGGATACGCATAACCGCAGTTGCCCCAGCTCATGGCCGCGAGAAACGAGAGCGGCTGCTCAAACTTGAGGTAGCTGTTGGCCACTGAGCAGACGTTACCGATGTCCGTCGAGACCATTGCGTTGCGAGGCAAAGCCTTCGCGAGTTGCGCCAGCACACGGCGCGGTCCGATATGGGCTTTCTTGTTGGGCGAAGGCCAATTGGCGAGCTCTGCCGCCCACGCCGCTTTTTCGATTTGCACCTGTGTGAGCCGTTCTTTATTGGGTTTGCGTGTCCCGCGCGCCCGGACCCGCGTTAGCAGCTCCGCTGCGGCCAGCCCCGCATCGCCTTCAATCGCCAGTGAAACTTTCTTCACCAGGCCAAGCGTGCGATGGTCAGCATCGATCTGGATGATCTTGGCGTTCTTCGGCCAGTAATCGAGGCCATGCTGCGGCAGCGTTCCGAACGGTCCCAGGCGCGAGCCAAGCGCCAGCACGACATCGGCGCGGGCGATGATGTTCATCGCTGCTTTGGAGCCCTGATACCCGAGCGGTCCGCAAGCGAGCGGATGGCTCGCGGGGAACGAATCGTTGTGTAAATAGGAATTGACCACCGGCGCGGTGAGGTACTCGGCAAGCGCCTTCACCTCGCCGACGCCGTCCGACATGACGACCCCGCCACCCGACAAAATCACCGGAAACTTCGCATCCGCGAGCATCTTTGCAGCCTTGTCGAGGGAGTTCGACCCCCCCGCGGCGCGCTCGATGACAAGCGGCGGCAGGATCTCGTAGTCGCCCTCGCCATAGAAGTAATCGCGCGGAATGTTGACCTGCACGGGCCCGCGCTCGTGCAGCGCGATCGTGAACGCCCGGTGCATGAGCTCGGCCATGCGCAACGGGGAGTTAACGTTCACCTGCCATTTCGTGATCTTGGAGAAGATCGGCATCTGCTCGGTTTCCTGGAAACCGCCATGCCCCGCCGTGAGACTGCCAGCCTCGGGGGTCACCACCACCATGGGGGTATGCGCCCAGTACGCCGCCGCCACCGCGGTTACGAAGTTGGTTATCCCGGGACCATTCTGCGCGATACACACCGTCGGCGAGTTCGTGACGCGGCCATAGCCGTCCGCCATGTGCGCGGCGTTCTGCTCGTGCGCGACGCTGTAGAGGCGGATGCCCGCGCCCGGAAACAGATCGAGCGCGTCCATATAGGCCGAGCCGACAATACCGAACACGTCCTTCACCTTGTGCGCGACCAATGTCTCGACGAACGCCTCGGACGGCGTCATGCGAAGTTTGCCGGCGGGCGTTTTGGGCGCACTGGTGAGATTTTTCGCTTCGGTCATGTAATTCATTGGCAGGACTCCTCTCAAGGACGATGCGGCCGTCCGCACGCGGCCGCTCGAATTATATACCATGACTCTTGAACTGCAAGCGCTTTCATTTGATAAGGCAACTTATTCATTTATAGATATTTTATATCCTCACGGCCAGGCGCACCTGCGCCGCCCGCCGGACCCCGCGCAGGCAGGCAGCGCTCACCGGCAGCGGTCGTCGCCTGCCGCTTGACCCCTGGACGGCTGCGCGCCCGCTCAGGCGTGAATGAAGATGTCGCGAAAGGCGACATAGACCGACGCCATGATCACCGGCATCAGGACCAGCAGGCCCAAACCGGCCGGAATGACGGCGATCACGCCCAGGACCATCATCACGACGCCGTAAACGAGAAACGGGACGACGTTCCGGAGGCAACCGCGGAAGCTCTGCTTGAGCGCTTCGATGGGCGGCATCTCCCGCAGCACCACCAGCGCCGGCGCAAACCAGAGCGCCATGTAGACCGGGACGGCGAGCCCCATCACCAGCAGCCATGCGACCGCGACGCCAGGTCCGATCGCGGCCACTAGTGCCTCGGGGTCTCCACCCACGGATGCGAAGAAGGCGCCGGCGCCGATGGCCAGGATCACGGGGATGATGATGATGATCCAGGCCACGATGCTGAGCAGACCGATCACCACGAGATCTCCCGCGCGACTCCTGAATCCCGCAAACAGATGCCCGAACTCCAGCTCGCCTTCCTGCGCAAGGGAGTGGCAGCCGAGCATGATCCCTCCCGCGAACACCGGATAGAGCGCCGCGCTCGCCAACGCACCCACGACCGGGATCAGGACGAGCCCTATGAAGATGACGCCGAGCACGATCGTGATGAGGATCCAGGTTCCGGCCTTGCGCTTGAACAGCTGGAACCCTTCGGTGATCCACGCCCAGCCCCGGGCGGCTTCGAGACCGCGGCCGCCTGCCACGAACGCCGCCGCATCGGCTGCAGCGTCGACACGTTCTACCGGTACCGGATTCGGATTCGGTTCACTCATAGCGGACCTCCGACGATCGAGCATGCAGTAAAAGGCATGGTAAGTTAATCGCTCCGGCGTGACAAATGCCGGCGGCGCCTTTTGCTACACTGCGGGCGTTGCCCCAAACGCCGCTCTCGCCTGCGCGTCATGTTCGTTGAGTCGCTCTCGCCACACCTGCTCGCGTGGATCACCGGCGCGATCGTGCTCGCGGGGCTCATACACGGAGCACTCGGGTTCGGCTTTCCCTTCGTCGCCACCCCGCTCATCGCGATAGTCAGCGACATGCGCACCGCGGTTTTCACCGTGCTGGTCCCCACCCTCGCAGCAGTCGCCGTGAACATCGCGATGAGCGGGTCGCTGCGCCCGGTCCTGGCGCGCTTCTGGATGATGCCGCTCTACGCGATCATCGGTTCGTTCGCTGGCACGACGTTATTCGTCCTGGCGCCCGGCGTTCCCTACGCCCTGCTGCTCGCATTGGCCATATTCGTCTATCTCAACCTCGATCGGCTGGGATTGGGTGAGCTGCCCGCCGTGCGCCGGCATGAGCGAGTCTTCGCGCCCTTTTCGGGCATTGCGGCCGGATTCTTCGAGGGCACTGCCAACGTCGCGGCACCACCGCTGATCGTCTTCTATCTCGCGCTCGGCCTGGCGCCGGCCATGGTCGTACAAGGACTCAACATCTGCTTCCTGGTCGGCAAAATGATCCAGTTCACCGTGCTCACCACGCGCGGGGGCATCACCTTGGCCCAGTGGGTCACGACGCTGCCGCTCGCGGCCGTCGCCGTCGGCGCCTTGATCATCGGCCTTCGCGTCCGCCACCGCATCGACGCCCAGATCTTTCGCGTCTGGGTGAAGCGCTTCTTGCTCGCGACCGCGCTGGTGCTACTGGGACGGTATGCTTATTCATTGTTTGCTTGAACCGCGTGACTCGCAAACGGTGAGAGGTGTCGGCGTGGATCCAGAAACGCAAACGGCCGGCATGGCGCCGGCCGTAAGTCTGTTCGAGATGCTCCGCTCAGGCGGTCGTTTTCTCGAGCACCTTCTTGAGCTCGCCGCTCTGGTAGAGCTCGATCATGATGTCCGAACCGCCGACAAATTCTCCGTTCACATAGAGCTGGGGAATGGTCGGCCAGTTGGCGTATTCCTTGATGCCCTGGCGGATGTCGGGATCTTCCAGCACGTTGACGGTGTGAAATTCATCCACGCCGCACGCGCGCAGGATGCCGACGGCGTTCGCTGAAAATCCGCACTGGGGGAAGTCCGGCGTGCCTTTCATAAAGAGCACGACCCGGTTGCCACTCACCTGTTGTTTGATAACGTCCTGAACGCTCATCATTAACTCCAATACCTGACAGAATTGATCGGGTACCCTACCGCTAGCCGCGCGACGGGTCAAGTTGCGCGCCGGAGACGCGCTCGATCCCTGCGAGATCGCGCCAGGTACTCACCCGCCGTGCGAATCTGGCGGCGGTAAGGAGCGCACGCGCGCGCGCGCCCTGATCATGCCCATGCTCGAACAGCAGCCAGCCGCCGGGTTTCAGGTGATCGGGCGCTGCGGCGACAATCGCTGCGATACACTCGATGCCCTCGGGGCCGGCGACGAGCGCCGGCCGCGGCTCGAACCGCAGGTCGCCCGCCGCCAGGTGGGGATCGCCGGCTGCCACATACGGCGGATTGGCGGCGATCACGTCAAAGCGCTCCGCCGGTACGGGTGCGAACCAGTCGCCGTGTACGATGCTGAGATTGCGCACGCCGTGGCGAGCAGCGTTCTCCCGCGCAAGCGCAACCGCCTCGGCCGCGGCATCGATCGCCACGACCCACGCACGCGGACGTTGCTGCGCGATGGCGATCGCTACGCAGCCGCTCCCGGTCCCGAGGTCGAGCACGCGGGCCGTGGATTGCGCCGGTATGCGTTCGAGTACGAGTTCCACCAGCCGCTCGGTTTCCGGCCGCGGGATCAACACGGCGCCCGTCACCTTGAATTCCAGTCCGTAAAATTCACGGCGTCCCGTCAGATAGGCAACGGGCTCGCCCGAGCGGCGCCGCGCCGCAAGTGTCTCGAATGCCTGCTCTTGCGCAGTCGTGAGTGCCTGATCGCCGTGCGCGATAAGGTAGCTGTCATCGCAGCCGAGCACGTGACGCAGGAGCGCGCGCGCCTCGATAACGGCCGTGCCGCTACCCATGCGGCGCAATGCGTCGACGATGGTGCATGTCATAGAGTAGCGAGCCAATGCGCCGGGCGGCGCCCCCGCTAGCAGCCTGTCAGACTTGGTATCCTGACGGGCTGCTTAAGCAAAACCGCCTGAAGATTTGACATGGGATTTAGCAGAATACGCCCTGTTGGACTGCAATTGACGTCGAGAATAGCGCCGAATTCGTGTTTCCACGGACCCTTTTTCGCCGTTTTCCGGCAGGCGGCTTTGCCTGAGGAGTTTGTCGGACTTTAGGCCGACAAACTCCTAGGCGGTCTGCGTCTCTTCGCCGAGCTGCGCCAGCTGCTCGGTCTGGTGCTCGGCCATCAGCGAGTCGATCAGCGCGTCGAGATCTCCGTCCACGATCTGCGCGATCTTGTAGAGCGTCAGATTGATACGATGGTCGGTTACCCGCCCTTGCGGAAAGTTGTACGTGCGGATGCGCTCGGAACGATCACCGCTGCCGACGAGTGATTTGCGCGTGGCGGCAAGCTTTGCCTGCTGCTCGCGCAGCTGCTTGTCCTTGATGCGCGCAGCGAGGATGCTCAGCGCCCGTGCCCGATTCTTGTGCTGCGAGCGATCGTCCTGGCACTCGACCACGATCCCGGTGGGCAGGTGTGTCACCCGCACCGCGGAATCGGTCTTGTTTACATGCTGGCCGCCGGCGCCGGAAGCGCGGAACGTGTCAACGCGCAGCTCGGCGGGATTCAAAATCACGTTCGTGATCTCGTCGGCCTCCGGCATGACGGCCACGGTGCACGCGGAGGTGTGGATCCGGCCCTGCGTCTCGGTCGCCGGCACGCGCTGCACCCGGTGCCCGCCCGACTCGAACTTGAGCCTGGAATACGCTCCCTGGCCTGTGATCTTGGCGATGATCTCCTTGTAGCCGCCCAGGTCCGAGGGGCTTTGCGAGATCACTTCGACCTGCCAGCGCTTGCGTTCCGCGTAGCGGCTGTACATGCGGAAAAGCTCTCCCCCGAACAGCGCCGATTCGTCGCCGCCGGTGCCGGCCCGGATCTCGACGAAGATGTTGCGCTCGTCGTTCGGGTCTTTGGGCAGCAGCTGCTTCTGCAGCTCCGCCTCGATCGCGGCGAGCCGCTCCCGGGTCGCCTTGATCTCGCTCTCCGCGAACTCGCGCATGGCGGGATCGTCCGCCATCTCCTCCGCCGTCTTGATGTCCTCTTCCCCGCTCACATATTGCGCGTAGAGCTCGGCGACCGGCGTGATTTCTGCGTGCTCGCGCGTGAGCCGGCGGTAGGCGTCGAGGTCTGCGGTAGCGTTCTCTCGAGCAAGGAGGTCGCTGATTTCCTGCAAACGGGTCGACAACTGCGCGAGTTTCGCGGCGATGCTTGGTTTCATCGGGTGTTGCGCCGTGGAGGGCTTACTCGGGCCGCGCTATCTGGTAGAGCCGTGACAGCAACCGGGCGAGCTCCTCCCGGTCCTCCTCTCGCGAGTGCGACAACGCATGCGTCGGCGCATGCAGCAACTTGGCGGTCAGGCTGCGCGAGAGTTGCTCGAGCACCATCTGCGGATCATCCCCTTTGGCAAGCCGGCGCAGGGCGCGCTCGAACGTGTGGCGGCGGGCGCGTTCGCCCGAGTCGCGCAGGGCCCGGATCGTCGGGACGAGCTCACGATTGCCGACCCAGTGCATGAAGTCGGTGACCTGGTTCTCGATGATGACCTCGGCCTGCGATACGGCGTTCTGACGTGCGTCCATGCCCTCGCGCGCGATCTTGCCGAGATCATCCACGGTGTAAAGAAATACGTCGTCGAGCGCGCCGACCTCGCCTTCGATGTCCCGCGGCACGGCGAGGTCGAACATGAGCATGGGCCGGTGCTTGCGCACCCGCAGCGCACTCTCCACCAGGCCCTTGCCGATAATGGGTCGGGGGCTCGCAGTGCAGGTGATTACAATGTCGTGCGCCGCGAGTTGGGACGAGAGATCGTTCAAGGTGAGCGGCCGGCCCCGAAAACGGTCGGCGAGCTGCTCGGCGCGCTCGAGCGTGCGGTTCGCAAAGCTCAACCGCCGAGGATGGTGCGCGGCGAAATGGGTCGCGGTCAGCTCGACCATCTCGCCGGCGCCGACAAACAGCACCTTCTGCTCGCCGATGCTCGGGTAGATGTGGCTCGCCAGGCTGACCGCCGCGGAGGCCATCGAGATCGTGGCTGCGCCGATGTCGGTCTCGGAGCGCACCGCCTTCGCCACCGAGAAGGTGCGCTGGAACAGCTTGTTCAGAAGCAGCCCGAGCGTCCCCGCCGCTTGCGCCGTGCGCACCGCCTGCTTGAATTGGCCCAGGATCTGGGGCTCGCCGAGCACCATCGAGTCAAGGCCGCTCGCCACCCGGAAGGCATGCTTGACCGCGCGCTCCTGCGACAGGTGCAAGAGATAGGGCTCGATCTGATTGGGCTTGAGCCGGTGGTAGCCAGCCAACCAGTCGACGACTGACGGCGGCTCCTCAGTGTTGCAGTAGATCTCGGTGCGATTGCATGTGGAGATGATCGCCGCTTCCTTGACCGGCCGACGGTCCACGAGGTCGCGCAGCGCCTCGACCAGGGTTTCGGCGTGAAAGACCACCTGCTCGCGTACCGACAGCGGAGCAGTCTGGTGATTGATACCGAAAGCAAAGAGCTGCATGGCCGCGGCCGCGTTAAAAGGCCCTAAATATTAATACGCTACGGGCTCGCGCGCCATTGCGGTGCAGCGCCGGGCCGGGCGATGCTTAACCGGCGTGCTGGTTGCGCAACGGCTCGCCGTGCGCCCATCGCCCGAGATTGGCACAAATACCCGCCGCCGAGCGAGATATTGAGGGTGCGCGCGCCGTGCGGCATTTGCTCCAGCGTCTGCGCGCTCGCACGTCATCGGTCTCGCGAGTGTGGGAACCGGCGAGCGCCAGCCATTCGGCCCGCGGCCACAGCTCCGGCAAGACCGCCGGAGCGGGCACCTAGTCCTTTTTGCCCTTGCCGCGGGCAAACAACTCGTCGAGCTTCTGTTCGTAGGCGTGATAATCGAGGAAGTCGTAGAGCTCATCACGTGTCTGCATGAGCTCCACCACCCCCTTCTGCGTGCCTTCTTTGCGTAGCGCCTGGTAGACCCTGAGCGCCGCCGCGTTCATGGCACGGAAGGCGGACAGCGGATAAAGCGCCATGGCGACGTTGGCACCACGCAGTTCCTCCACTGTGTAGAGCGGCGTCTTCCCAAACTCGGTAATGTTCGCGAGTATCGGCACATTCACCGCGCCCGCAAACTGCTTGTACATCGGCAGCTCGGTGATCGCCTCCGGAAAGATCATGTCGGCGCCGGCCTCGACGCACGCGCAGGCGCGATCGATCGCCGCCTGCAGCCCCTCCACCGCGAGCGCGTCCGTGCGTGCCATCACGACGAACGTCGGGTCGGTCTTTGCGTCCACCGCGGACTTGATGCGGTCGACCATCTCCTGCTGTGATACCAGCTCCTTGCCCGGCCGGTGACCGCAGCGCTTGGCGCCCACCTGGTCCTCGATGTGCATGGCGGCGGCGCCGCACTTGATGAGCGACTTGACGGTGCGAGCGATATTGAACGCGCTCGAGCCGAAGCCCGTATCCACGTCCACGAGCAGCGGCACGGAGCACGCGTCGGTGATGCGGCGCACGTCGGTGAGCACGTCATCGAGACCGCTGATGCCGAGGTCCGGCACACCGAGCGATCCAGCCGCAACGCCGCCGCCCGACAGGTAGATCGCGCGATAGCCCACGCGATCGGCGAGCCGCGCGTGATACGCATTGATCGTGCCGATGACTTGTAGTGGGCGCTCCGCGGCGAGCGCGGCCCGGAAACGCGCGCCTGCCGAGGTGAGCGTGGCGGGGGCGGAGGAGGACAGGTCGGTCATATTGGCAGGTTCCCGCAGAGATCCGAAGCAAGCCTGACATCGGGCAGGAAGTCCATGATATGAAAGCTTCTCCCGCGTCGGCCGAAAGTGGCGTTTACGTTAGCATGGCGGGCCCCTTTTTGTCAGCCGCGCTTCGGTGCATAATCAGGTTTGCACCACCATCTGGACTTCCTAATGCCCCGCAGATCGAACGCCACGGCAGACACCCGCCTGACCGGCACCCAAAGCATCGAGCGGGCGCTGACGCTGCTGCGCGAGATCGCGGCGCACAACCGTAGCGGCTCACGGCTACTCGATCTCGCCACCCGCACCGGCCTCCAGCGCCCAACCGTCCACCGCATGCTGAAGTGCCTCGCTGCAGAAAGCATGGTGCAGCAGGACACCGACAGTCACCGCTATTTCCTGGGGCCGATGGTATTCGAGCTCGGGCTCACCGCCGCGCCCCGCTTTAACTTGCGCGAAATCTGCCACCCGTCACTCTCGCGCCTTGCCGAAGCAACGGGCGACACGGTCTTCCTCACCCAGCGCAGCGGGCTCGACTCCGTGTGCCTGGACCGCCGCGAGGGAACGTTCCCGATCAAGACCTTCACGCTCGAGATCGGCATGCGTCGTCCGCTCGGCGTCGGCACCGGCAGCCTCGCCATCCTTTCCGCGCTGCAGGATGACGAAATCCAGGCGATCATTGCCGCCAACACCGCCCGCTTGCCCGAGTACGGGCTCAACCCCGGCACGCTCCAGTCGCAGGTAAAGCGTTCACAGAAGCTCGGCTTCGCGATGCGTGACTTGCCCGGGCTATCCGGCGTGCGCTCGGTCGGGCAGGCCTTGCGTAACCAGAGCGGCGTCGCCTTTGCCGCGCTCTCCGTTTCCACGATCTCGAGCCGCATGAGCGATAAGCGCGCAATCGAGGTCGCTCAGCTGCTCAAGAACGAGTCGCGCCAGCTCGAACGCCAGCTCCTTACCGGCGCTGACGGCCGCTAGAGGAATTTGTCGTGCCTGTTCCGACACATTCCTAGAGCGCCGGGGATGAAGGCGTTTCAGGCTGCAGCGCGCTGTCCGCTCGATGGCGTGCGCGTACTGGACTTGTCGCGCGTGGTCGCGGGCAACATGGTCAGCCTGCTGCTCGCGGATTTCGGCGCGGAGGTCGTGAAGATCGAGCCGCCGGCGGGCGATCCGCTGCGCGATTGGCTGGTGGCCGGTGTCGCGACCAACTGGAAAGTCTACGCGCGCAACAAGAAAAGCGTGTGCCTCGATCTGCGCAAGGGCGAGGCGAGAGCGCTCCTGCTGAAGCTCGTCGACACCGCCCACGTGTTCATCGAGAACTTTCGCCCCGGCACGCTGGAGAAAATGGGCCTTGCCCCGGACGTGCTGCACGCGCGCAATCCGAAGCTCGTAATCGTGCGCGTCACGGGCTGGGGTCAGACCGGGCCGTACCGCCATAAACCCGGCTTCGGCACGCTCGCCGAAGGCGCGTCGGGTTTCGCGGCGCTCAACGGCTTCGCCGACCGCGAGCCGGTGCTGCCGCCCATACAGCTCGCCGACTGTACCTCAGGGGTCTACGGTGCCTTTGCCACGCTCGTGGCCGTGCGCGAGGTCGAGGTGGGTGGGGGCCGCGGACAGGTGATCGATCTTTCACTGCTGGAGCCGCTCTTCTCCTTCATGGGTCCACAGGCGGCCAGCTATCAGGCTAGCGGACGGCTGCGCCCGCGCACCGGCAGCCGCTCGACCACGGCAGCCCCGCGCAACGCATACCGCACCAGCGACGATCGTTGGGTCTGCCTCTCCGCCTCGACTCAGGCCATGACCGAGCGTTTGTTCCGCGTCATTGGTCGCGCCGATCTCATCGACAACCCGCGCTATCGCACGAACGCCGAGCGGGTGCAGCACGCCGCCGAGCTTGACGCCATCATCGGTGAGTTCATCGCGCGCATGACTCTCGCGGAGAATCTAGATTTCTTCGGCCGGGCTGAAGTGACGGTCGGGCCGATCTACGACATCGCGCAGATCATCGAGGATCCCCACGTCACGGCACGCGAGATGGTGGCCGCCTATCCGGACGAGGAGATGGGGACGGTCCCGATGCACTGCGTCGTCCCGCGCCTTTCGGGCACGCCTGGCGCAATCCGCCGCGCAGCCCCCGGGCTCGGCGAGCATAATGCTGAAATCCTCGGCGCGCTGGGCTTGGGCGCGGAGGAGCTCGCGCGGCTCGCCGCCGCAGGGGTAATTTACGCGGGCAAGCAGCGCACCAAGAAAAAGATCGCCGAGGCCTGACGACAGTGACTAGGTGACTAAGTGTTTGAGTAAAACCGTCGCAGAGGCAAGGTTAGAGGCTCTGCGTTCGGATCACCTAGTCGCTTAGTCACTCAATCACCCGCTGCCCCCCAATCGACGCTGCCAGTACCGCCGCGCCTGCGGGACCGTTATGGAAGGAAGGAATCAAATGACACGCGAACTGCCGGTATGGCGCTCCCTGCTCTACGTGCCCGTCAACGTGGAGAGATTCGTGGAGAAGGCGCACACGCGCGGCGCCGACGTGATCCAGCTCGACCTCGAGGACGCGGTTCCGCCGGCGGAAAAAGAGAAGGCTCGCACGCTCGTGGGGAAAAATGCGGCACGGGTGCGCCGCGGGGGCGCCGACGTCGTCGTGCGCATCAACCAGCCCTTGGCGCTCGCGGTGCGCGATCTCGAGCACTCAATCTGCCCCGATGTGGACGCGATTGCCGTCACCAAGGTGGATAGCGCCTCTCACGTGAGACTCCTGGGAGAGCTCGTGAGCGAGCTCGAGGACAAGCGCAGGATGAAGGTCGGGCACACCCGGTTCATCGCCATGATCGAAACCGCGGATGCCTTCTTTCGCATCCACGAAATCGTACGCGCGGATGCGCGTATCGTTGCCTGCAACATCGGCGGCGAGGATTTCGCGCTCGATTGCAACATGCAACCGACCGGCGAGACGCTGCTGTACCCGAAGCAGCACATGATCATCGCAGCCAACGCGGCCGGGATCATACCGCTCGGCTTTGCGGACACCGTGGCGGGCTTCGGCGATTGGGACAAGTTCCGCAAGATGGTGCGGCGCTCGCGCGATTTCGGCTTTATGGGCGCCGGTTGCATCCATCCCGGGCAGGTGACGATCGTCAACGAGGAATACAAACCAAGTGAGGACGAGGTCACGTATGCGCGGAAGGTGATCCAGCTCGACCAGGAGGCTGCAGCAGCGGGACGCGGCTCGTTCCAGATCGACGGCAAGATGATCGATATCCCCGTCGTCGTGCGCGCCCGGAAGCTGATAAAACGCCACGAAGCCATCAAGCGCCGCGAGGAAAAAACCCTCGCCGCGACGGATAAACGCTGATGACACAAGACCTCGAGGCGCTCAAGGAATGGATCGGCCAGCGGGAAGAGGCCGTGGACTATGTGACTGTGCCGCTTGTCCACCGCGTCGCTGCGACACTCGATCGTGACGACCCGTTTCCCAGGATCGGTGACCCCCTGCCGGTCGGCTGGCACGCCGTGTTGTTCCCGCGCGTCGTGCGTCATTCGGAGATTGGCGCGGACGGCCATCCCAAACGCGGTGACTTCCTGCCCCCGGTACCGCTGCCTCGCCGCATGTTTGGCGGCAAGCGCGTTACGTTCGTCTCGGACCTTCGCGTCGGCGATGAGGTCCGCCGCGAATCGGTGATAAGAGACGTCTTGCCCAAGCGGGGCCGTAGCGGGCAGATGGTGTTCGTGACGGTGAGGACCGATCTCGTGAGCCCGCGGGGGCTCGCGATCACCGAGGAGCAGGACATCATTTATCGTGGCAATCCCGATCCGAATATCCCGCCAGCGCCGGCGCAGCCAGTGCCCGGCAAGGCGATATGGAGCCGGTCCATCACTGCCGACCCCGTGCTTCTGTTTCGCTATTCGGCGCTGACCTTCAACGGGCACCGCATCCATTACGACTGGCGCTACGTCACCAAGGAAGAAGGCTACCCCGACCTCATCGTAAACGGCGGGCTGCAGACGCTGCTCGTGTGCGAGCTCGTCCGCACGCACGCCTCGAGCCCGATGCGCTTCATGTCCTCGCGCAACGTACGCCCGCTGTTCGTGAACCGGCCCTTCACGATGTGCGGAGAGCCCGCCACCGACAACAAGACGGTCAAGCTGTGGGTGGCCGATCAGGACGGCACGCCAACCCTGATCGCTGAAGCCGAGTTCGCCTAGGAGTTTGTCGGCGCCAAGTCCGACAAACTCCTAACGCAAAACCGATACTAGAAAATTTGCAAGAAACGATGACAGATATGCGAATTCACCCTCGCCTCCTTTCACCTTCCGCTGCTTCGGCTGGGTTTCCATTGAATTTCTCAGCCGGTTTTGCTTGTAGCAGCCTGTACGGACTGTTAAGTCCGACAGGGTGCTAGGAGGCGCCGATGGCTGGAGGTCCACTGGAGGGCGTGCGGGTGCTTGACCTTACGTCGGTGGTGGTGGGGCCGCTGGCGACGCAGATCATGGCCGACCACGGCGCCGAAGTCATCAAGATCGAGGCGCCCGCGGGCGACATCGTGCGCGCGCTTGCGGGACGCGGCGTCACCGCCAGCATGTCGGGAAAGTTCCTGCACTTGAACCGCAACAAGCGCAGCATCGCGCTCGACCTCAAGCAGGAGGCCGCCCGCGATGCGTTGATGAGGCTGATTGAACGCGCTGATGTCCTCATCTGGAACATGCGCCCACCCGCGATGGCGAGACTCGGGCTCGCCTACGAGGACGTGCGGCGGGTCAATCCCCGCATCATCTACTGCGGCATGTTCGGTTTCGGGCAGGATGGGCGTTACCGTGACAAGCCGGCGTACGATTCCATCATCCAGGGCTCAGCCGGCATCGCCGCACTGCATCACCGCGTGACAGGGGAGCCGCGCTACCTGCCGATGGTGATCGCCGACCGCACTGTCGGGCTCATCGCCGTGCAGATGATCCTGATGGCGCTCTACCACCGCACCCGCACCGGCGAGGGTCAGGCGATCGAGATCCCGATGTTCGAGAACATCGTCAAGTCCGTGCTCGAGGAGCACATGTACCTGAAGACGTTCGATCCGCCGCTTGGCCCGACCGGTGATCCGCGACTGCTCGACGCCGAAGCGCGGCCCCTCGCCACCCAGGACGGGTGGATCTGCATCTCCGGCAACACCGACGGGCAGGCATTCGCGATCTTTGATGCGATCGGGAAACCCGAGCTCAAGGCCGACTCACGCTTCAACAGCGTCGCGGCGCGCTTCAAGAATACGCCCGAATATTTCCGGATCCGCGCCGAGGGCCTCAGGCAGAAAACCACCGCCGAGTGGCTCGAGATCTTCGACGCGACCGACGTGCCCGCGATGCCGTTCCAGACGCTCGATGAACTGATGCAGGACCCGCACTTGAAGGACATCGGCTTTTTCAGCCTGATCGAGCACCCTACGGAGGGTCGCATCCGAAACATGAGACTGCCCAACAAGTTGAGCGGCGGCGTGCGCCGGGATTTCCGACCGGCCCCCAAGATCGGCGAGCACAGCATCGAGATTCTGAGCGAAGCCGGCTACGACGATGCGGCAATAGAGGCGATGGTGGCGAGCAGGGCCACTGTTGACGGCCGTCCTCAAAAACAATGAACGGCGATGCCCGGTCGCCAAACGCGGCACAAGAGGCTGGCTGCGCGGTCTTCCACGATCGCGGCCGGCAATCACCATTGAATAGCGGGACCTCGCGTGCTGTGAACTTATGCGCCGCTCAACCGTTGACCGCTCACCTGGATTCACTGACTGAAGAGAATGTCATGCGCTCCTTAACGCGGCAGACTGCCCGGATCCTGATATCCATCTTGCTCGCGGCATCGTCGTTCGCATCGGGCCCGCTGCTGGCCCAGAACGCGTCCAGCCCGGACTACGTCCCCCAGGTCGGCCAGCAAGGGAAGGACGTCATCTGGGTGCCCACTCCGCAGGCCCTGGTCGAGCACATGCTCGACATGGCCCGGGTCACCCCCAAGGATTATGTCGTCGATCTCGGCTCGGGCGATGGCCGCACGGTTATCGCCGCTGCGAAGCGCGGCGCGCGGGCGCTTGGCATCGAGTACGACCCCGGCCTGGTCGCACTGGCCAAGCGCAACGCGGAAAAAGCGGGCGTGTCCGGCAATGCCCATTTCATTCAGAGCGACCTTTTCAAGACCGATTTCAGCGACGCGGACGTGCTCACGCTCTACCTGCTGCCGAGTCTTAACCTGAAACTGCGGCCGACGATACTCAAGATGAGGCCTGGCACCCGCGTCGTGTCCCACGCGTTCACGATGTACGACTGGCGCCCCGATCAAACCCATACCGCGGGAGATCGCACCGCCTATATGTGGATCGTGCCGGCCCCGGTCGAGGGGACGTGGCAATTGAGCATCTCGACCGGGCGAACCGGCAATGACGAGCTGGTGCTGCGCCAGTGGTTTCAGTACGCCCAGGGCCTCGTGCGCATCAACGGCAAGACCAGCGAGTTGGGCAACGTCAGGATCCAGGGCACGCAGATCAGCTTCACGATTTTCGAGCCCGCCGGTGGGGATCCGCTGCGCCGCGATTTCACGGGCCGCGTATTCGGAAACACGATGGAGGGCGTCCTCAAGCTGCCCGAAGGCGAGCAGACATGGAGGACGACGCGGGTTCCGCCGCCCGCCAAGCGCTGAAAGCAAATTGAAACGGTGCGGCTGCCGGTCGCGCTTCCTTCGCGTATCGAGCAGGCGCGCTCCGATATAATCACACGTACTGCCAGGAACGCCTCGCTTATCTGCCTACGAGAATACGGAGTCCGAGACATGCCAGCACAGCAAAACCACGCGGCCATCATCGGTGGCGGCATCATGGGCGGTGACATCGCCATCATCTTCGCCGCCGGCGGCTGGAACGTGCACGTGATGAGTCCTTCGCAGAAAACGCGCGATGCGCTGCCAGCGCGGATCGCCGCGGGGCTGAAGAAGCTCGGAGCGCCAGAAGTGAACGCGACGCTGGTCAAGGCCTATGCGAAGCTCGAGGAGCTGCCGCTAAAGGAGGTCAGCCTCGTAGTCGAAGCGGCGATCGAGGACCTCGCGCTCAAGCACCAGATCTTCGCCGACCTCGAGCGGCTCGCCCGCCCCGACGCGATTCTCGTAAGCAACACCTCTACCTTCCCGATCGGCGAAATTGGCAAGCACCTCAAGACGCGCTCACGTGTGGCGGGCATGCATTACTTCATGCCAGCACACCTGGTGCCCCTCGTCGAGATCGTCAGCGCCGAGTTCACCGATCGCAAAGTGGCCGAGCGTCTGATCGATCTCATGCGCGAATTCGGTAAGGCGCCGATCGACGTGAGCAAAGACGTTCCCGGATTCGTTGGCAATCGCTTGCAACACGCCCTGATGCGCGAGGCGCTGTGGCTGGTGGCGAATGGCGTCACAACGCCGGAGGGTATCGACACTGCCGTCCGGTTCGGATTCGGCTTCCGCTACATTGCGTGCGGCCCAATGATGCAGAAGGAGCTCTCGGGCTGGGACACCAATTTACTCGGGGGCACCTCGATCTATCCCCACCTCTACAACGAGAAGGCGCCGCCCCCGATGATTCGTGACATGGTTGCAAAGGGCCATATCGGGATGAAAGCCAAGCACGGCTTTTGGCAATGGACCGACGAGACCATCGCCCGGGAAAAGGCGCGCATCGAGCGCTGCCTGCAGGCGGGAATGGAGATCCTCAAGTCCGGTTAAATCCGGACGCTTCGCGCCGGTTTGGCGCGCGCCGGAACGCGAAGTCCGGGTCGAGTGCGATAAGACCGCCCGGTACGGAAGGCACCGTCGGCCGCGAGCACATGCGCGTGCGGGTTGAAGGTCGCCAGATTTCCGAAGGTCTGCCATGGCCTTTCGCTCCTGCGGATCGGTTGCTAATATTTCCGTCGTGCACGCCTACTCTTATCCCCCTCTATGCTCGCACGGTTGCTGAAAAACCTTTTTTCAAGAACCAGGCCTGCGCCGCATGCCGCCATTGACGTTGCCGCATTACTGCGACAGGCCGATGCAGCCCTGCAGCAGGGTCGTTGGTCTGCAGCCCAACAACTTGCTCAGCAACTCATGGTCGAACCCGATCACGAAGCTGATGCCTGTCACGTCTTGGGAGTCGTAGCTTATCAGTGCTCCGATCCCGAGAAAGCCCTGGCGCTCGTGGAGTCGTCTATTGCTCTCAATCCCAAGGCCGCGCATTTTCATAATACGCTAGGAAAAATTCTCGTTTCCCTGGGTCGTTTCGCTGATGCGGCTGCGGCCTATGAAAGAGCGATCACTTTGGCACCGCAGGTTGGCGGCTATTTTATGAACTATGCCGCCGCAAGGAAATTTTCTGCCGCGGACATGCCCTTGATAGAGGCCATCGAAAAACAACTTCCAGCCATTGCCGAAGACAGTGACCACCGCATCAACTTCCAGTTTGCTCTTGGGAAAGCACTAGACGATTGCGCTCTATACGACCGCGCTTTCCCTTATTTCAAACAGGCTAACGATGCCAAGTTCGCGTCACAGCCGTTCGCGATGGAACCGTTGCTAGAATACGTAACAACGTTAAGAAGCGTTTTTGACGACACTTTTGTCGCGCGTCACCGGCCGCCTGTGCGTCGGGATGATATTCGACCGATCTTTATCGTCGGCATGCCCCGTTCCGGCTCAACACTGCTGGAATCGCTGCTTTGCCGGGACCCAGACATCATCGCCGGTGGCGAGCTACGTGCATTGGACATCGTGGTGAACGATGTCGCGCGCATTGTCTCCAACTCGTTGCCTTATCCGCAATGCTTGCGCGAAGTTGCGACAATCCCGCTACGTGAATTGGCGCGAATTTATCGCGATAACCTGACGCCAGCGATTTCCACGGCACGGCGATTTACCGACAAATATCTGTACAATTTTTTGAATGTCGGTCTGATTGCACTGCTCTTTCCCCAGGCCAGCATTATCCAGATAAGACGCCATCCCCTCGACGTGTGCCTTTCATGCTATTTGATGTCTTTCGCCGATGCACATGGGTTCACCTACGACATCGAGACGCTCTGCCGTTACTACGGACAGTATGAAGTGATCATGGCGCATTGGCACAAAGTGCTACCGGATTTGATAATTGATGTGGAATACCGGGATCTCGCGGAGGCTGCAGAAGAAACGATTGGCACAGTGCGTGAACGGCTCGAATTGTGTGCGCAAATAGAAAACGCGAGTGATACGCCCGCTCATGCGATTCAGACCGCAAGTGCGTGGCAAGCTCGACAGCCTATCTACAAGAGTTCACTGCATCGTTGGAGAAACTACCGAAACCACATTTCGCCGTTCGTCGAGGCGTTAAGAAACGCGGGCGTAAACATCGATCTTGAGCCAACGACGCTTACTGACTCTGCTTAGGGAATCTCAGTTTTTGTGCTTAAGCGTTTTTGGGAGGAAAAGGGGCCAGGCTCGATTCATCATGAGAAGCAAATGCCCGGATCGAGGTGATCCGCGATGAGCGACATCTTCATCAGCTACCGCCGCGAGGACGCGCGCGCGGACGCGGGGCGGCTGTGCGACCGGCTCGGCAAGCGCTTCGGCGAGCAGCACGTCTTCATGGATATCGACGACATCCAGCCCGGTGCAGACTTCACGCAGGTGCTGGACGACACGTTGGATCAATGCGACGTCATGCTCGTCATGATCGGCCGGCAATGGCTCGATGCCGACAACGCCGGCCGACTGCACGGGCTCGGGGATTTCGTGCGGCTGGAGATCGAAAAGGCGCTCAGCCGGCGCATCCTAATCATTCCCGTGCTCGTGGCCGGCGCGACGATGCCCTCGGCCGACGCGCTGCCGAGGGGGTTGCGCGGCCTCGCGCAGCGCCAGGCCTTCGAGATCCACGACAGCAGCTTTCACGAAGATGCGGATCGGCTGATCGGCGTCGTTGCCGCGGCGCTGAAGCGTCCGCCCCGCTGGCGCCGGCCCGCTCACCTCGCCTGGATCGCCGCCGTGCTGGTGTTGCTCGCCCTCGGCGTGATGTTGCAAGGGCAGATTGGTGACTGGCTGGCGCCGCCGCTGAGTTTGCGCAGCGAACCCGCAACCGTATCGCGGGACGCAGTGCGCCGCATGCTGGCGGACCATGGTCTGCACGACCGCGCGCGCAACCCGCAGGGTCGAGGGCTGGCCGCTCGTTACGAACGTCGAGTGATCAACGAGCAGCCCGTCATCGTCGATGCCGCAACGCGGCTGATGTGGCAAGGCGTCGGCAGCGAGCGAGCCTTTACGCGGGCGGTGGCCGACGACGCCATCGCCGCGCTGAACCGGCGCACCTTCGCGGGCTACGCCGATTGGCGGTTGCCGACGCTGGAGGAGGCGATGTCGCTGGTCCGGCCCGAGGCCCAGAATGGGCTGTACATGGACCCGCTGTTCGGGCCGCGCACGGCGCCGTTCCTATGGACGGCCGATCTCGAAACCGCGGGGCGGGGCTGGCTGGTCTATTTCTTCTACGGCAGCTGCGATACCGATTCGCTGGCCTTCAACGCCTACGTGCGGGCCGTCCGGGCGGACACAGGCCCATCCCGACCCTGAATCAATCGGGCCGGGCTCAATTTATGATAAGGACTGCGTCGAAGCAGGACGAGCGATAGGACAAGCTCAGGAAACGCTTCGCGCTGACCCGAAGTTAGCTGGCGTAAACATTACTGCGAACTGCCGTACCCCCACTCCTCCCCTAGTCCAAGGATCGCGTTTCTTTGCATCGTTGAACGAGCAATCTGCTCGGCCTCGCGCGAGCCACGTTTCATTGCGACCGTCTTGCCCCACAAGGATTTTCAGGACGTGCGGTGGAACCAGAGCAGAGACAGCAGCGCCGCCACCAGCGCGAACAGCGCCGCCATCGCGCCGAACAACGCGCTGAGCTCGGTTTCCCTGCGCTCCAGCGTGAGCTTGGCAGTCAGGTTCTTGTAGACCTTCTGCAGATCGGCCGCGCTGCCGGCATGGGAGTATTCACCCTCGGTGATGCCGGCGATCGCCTTCAGCGCCTCCTCGTCGAAGCGCATGTAGATCACCATGTCCTCGAACTCGACTGGCCCGCCGTCCTTGGTGCCGAAACCGACCGTATGAACGCGCACGCCGCGCTCGGCGGCCATCTTCGCTGCCATCAGCGGGTCCGGGCCGGTGGTGCGCCGGCCGTCGCTGAGCAGCACGATCGCGCCGGCGGTATAGGAACCCGGCGGCACCGGCTTGAAGTCCTTGCGCTCCGACCTGCGGGCGCCTTCGAGCGGCACCCCGCCCGAACGTCGGGAGAAATCGCTGTCGAAGACCTCCGCCTCGAGGTCAATGCCCGCGTCCGGGAGCAGCAACGACAAGGCCATCAGCAGTCCGCTCCCGGTCGCGGTGCGGCGCTGCAACTGGAAGCGATCGACCGCGGCGATCAAATCCTCGCGATTCTGCGTTGGCGTCTGCACGATTGCTGCCGTGGCCGCGAAAGTCACGATACCGACCCGGACGTTGGGCGGAAGATCCTTGATGAAGGTTTTCACCGCGTTCTGCGCCGCGCCTAGCCGGGTCGGCTCCACGTCGGTGGCGCGCATGCTGCGGGAGACGTCCATCGCGAGCACGATCGTCTGATGTTCGGAAGGCAGGGTGAAGACGGCAGTCGGCCGCGCGACTCCGAGTAGCGCGCAGACCAGCGCCAGCAGGAGCAACAACGCTGGTAGGTGGCGCCGCAGCCACTGCCCCGGTGCGATCGCGTCGCGCACGAGCATGAGACTCGCATAGCGCAGTGCCAATTTCTTGCGCCGCCCGAGCGCGTAGACATAGGCCGCGATCAACATCGGAACGATCAGCAGCAGCCAGAGCAGATCGGACCACAAGAACTTCATTGCGCTTCCTCGCACGCGCCGGCGCGTTCACCGGCTTCGTAGACACCGTATACGCGCGACAATATACACCCGTGCCGGGTGTGAATTGTTTCAACCAGCGTTATATTGGACCATACCCGGCGATCGGCAACCGTGCTAACTTGCGCATGCCGATGCGCACGGTCGGAAAGGACCCATCCATGAGGCGGCAGGTGCTCTACAGCGGTTCGAGACGCACGCCCGGTGCCGCGTCGAGCGCGCCCCGGCCCGCGACCGGCGCGCCCGCCCCGGAATCCGCTCGTGCGCCCCTTCCCGGTCGAAGCCCCCGCTTCGCGCGCGTTCGCACCCTCGGGACGCGACACGCCGGCCTCCTTCGCTTCCTCGGCGGCGCCGCCTGCGCTGCGCTCATCGGGGGAGCCTACCTCTGGTCGCAGCCGCGGCCGCGCGCCCTCGGCCAGGAAGACATCGATGCTGCGGTGCTGCACACACTGGAGAACAAGACGCTACCGTCGCGGCCCGCGAAGGCGGCGGACATCGTGCGCCCCTCCGTGGTGCGCGTGCGCGGTTTCGGCGAACCACCGCCGTCGAAAGGCAAGGCAAAGTCGAAGTCGAAGCGTCGGGACCGCAAGTCCGGTAAGGGCACGCCCGGCGACTCGCAGGCCAAGGGCAAGGACGACCCCAACGCCATGGAGGAGTTGTCGGTCGGATCGGGTGTCGTGATCGTGGACGACGGCGTGATCCTGACCAACCTGCACGTCGTCGCCGGCGCCAAGCGCGTGACCGTGACCTTCCACGACGGCTCCGAATCCGATGCCGACCTCGTCAGCGTCCATCCGGAAAACGACCTGGCGGTCATCAAGGCGCAGAAGATTCCGGACGATCTGCCGGCCGCGACGCTCGGGTCTGCTGGTCAGTTGAAGCCCGGCGACGAAGTGGTTGCGGTGGGCTTTCCGTTCGGCATGGGTCCGTCGGTGTCGTCCGGCGTGGTTTCCGGCCTGAACCGGGAATTCCGCTCGCCCGAGGGCGACCGCCTGCTCACTCAACTCATCCAATTCGATGCGGCAGCCAATCCAGGTAGTTCCGGCGGTCCGCTGGTGACGATGCAGGGCGACGTGGTCGGCATCGTCACCGCGATCCTGAATCCGACCGAAAGTCGCACCTTCATCGGCATCGGATTCGCGGTCACCATCGCCGCGGCGGGGCGCGCCGTCGGCATTCATCCCTTCTAAACTTCCGGAGTACCAGCGCAATGAGCGACGATTCAACCGGCAACGTCCGCGGCCTGATGGAGCGGATTCTCTACGAAATCAAACATGTGGTGGTCGGGCAGGACCATTTCCTCGAACGCGTTCTAGTCGCGATGCTGGCCCAGGGCCACCTGCTGGTCGAAGGCGTGCCGGGATTGGCCAAGACGCTCACGGTCAAGACGCTGGCGCGCACCATGCGCGGCTCGTTCAAACGCATCCAGTTCACGCCTGACCTGCTGCCCGCCGATCTGGTCGGAACCCGGATCTATAATCAGAAGACCGGCGACTTCAGCACGGCGCTCGGGCCGGTATTCACGAATCTGCTGCTCGCCGACGAGATCAACCGCGCGCCCGCGAAGGTCCAGAGCGCGCTGCTCGAGGTCATGCAGGAACGCCAGGTCACCATCGCCGGCGAAACCCACCGGGTTCCTTCCCCGTTCCTGGTCATGGCCACGCAGAATCCCATCGAGACCGAAGGGACGTATCCGCTGCCCGAGGCCCAGGTCGACCGCTTCATGATGAAGGTGTTGGTCGACTACCCGACCGAGGAGGAGGAGTTCGTCATCGTCGAGCGGGTGACCGGGGCCGCCGCCGAGGTCGGCTCGGTGGCCAGTACGGATCAGCTGGCGGCGCTGCAGAACGAGTGCCACAAGGTCTATGCTGATCCGGTGTTCCTCCAGTACGCGGTGAAGCTCGTATCGGCCACCCGGCGCTGCGAGCGCTACGGCCTCGGCGAGCTGGCGCGCTACATCACCTTCGGCGCCAGTCCTCGCGCGACCATCTGCCTGATCGAAGGCGCGCGAGCGCTCGCCTTCCTGCGCGGGCGCGACTACGTGCTGCCGGAGGACGTGGCCGATCTCGTCCCGGACGTGCTGCGCCACCGGCTGGTCTTGTCCTATGAGGCACTGTCCGACGGCCAGACCGCGGACGCCTTGATCGCGCGGGTGATGCAGTCCGTGCCGCTGCCCGAGAAACCGCTCGAGACCCATGTCCGGATCGCGGCCGGAGGCTAAGAGCCCCTAACATAATGAAACACACGCTGCGCTGTCACGATTTTGGCTGGGAACACACGGCAATGACTGGAGCAGCCGGTTTCAGGGCAAGTCCATGAGTCCGCAAGAGGCCAAAATCGCGCCAGCCCTCAAGGGGTTGCGGCCAGAATCGCCGGCGCGCCGAAACGAGGAGCAGGGGCCCCGCTTGCGGGGATGCGACCGGGCAGGCGTGTGTGAGTCCCGCGTGTTATGGCGCGCCGATATCCCGCTCCGGGGTCGCATCCAAGCACACAACGCTTGGAACCTGCTCCGCCCTACGCGGGACGCTTTGTCCCTCGGCTTGCCAATACAGCAAGTATTAGCTGCACCTCGCTTCGCGCTATCGACGATTCTGGCCACAACGCACGCGCGTTTCATCATGCTAGGGGCTCTATGAAACTGGTCCGTTCGGCAGGAAAAGCGGCATCGACGGCGCCGGTCGCGCCGACGGCGGAAAGCGTGCTGCGCCGGATCGAATGGACTGTGCTGCGCAGGCTCGACGGATTGCTGCATGGGAATTACCGAACGTTGTTTCGAGGCTTCGGCATCGATCTTGCGGACCTGCGGGAGTATCAGGTCAATGACGACGCGCGGACCATCGACTGGAACGCAACGGCGCGCCTCCAGGTACCGCACGTGCGGCAGTTCAACGAGGATCGCGAGGTGACGGCCTGGTTCCTGGTCGACCTGAGCGGATCGGTGAATTTCGGCGCCGGCGCGACCACCAAACGCGCCATGGCGGTGGATTTCGTCGCGCTGGTCGCACGCCTGCTGACCCGCCACGGCAATCGGGTGGGCGCCGTGCTCTATACCGACCGGGTCGACCTGGTCCTGCCCGCGCGGGGCGGGCGTCAGCACGTCCTGCATCTACTCGATCGGATGCTGAAGACCGGGAACGCGCCGAGGCCGGGCAAGTGCACGCAACTCGGCGAACTGCTCGGACGCGCGCTGCAAGCGATCAAGCGCCGGTCGGTCGTTTTCGTCGTGTCGGATTTCATCAGCGATCCCGGCTGGGCGCGCGCCCTGTCGCTGCTCGGGCGGTGCCACGAGATTCTGGCCGTGCGGCTCTACGACGCGCTGGAGATGGAGCTGCCCGATCTTGGTCAGGTAATCGTGGAGGATGCCGAGACCGGCCAGCAGCTGTTCGTGGACACCCACGATGCTGCCTTTCGCGGGCGCTTCTCATTTCTCGCCGGCGAGCGTGAAACCACCCTGCGCGCTGCCTTAGCCGATGCCGGCGCCGACTGCATCGAGCTGTCAACCGAGGACGATCTGGTGGACACCTTGATGCGCTTCACCCGTCTGCGCAAGCGCAGGGCCCAACTCGCGAGCGGCGGCGTGCCGCCGGCATTGGTCCGATGAGTGTCCTGGAGCAACTGGGGCAGATTACGCTGCTGTGGCCGCGCATGCTCTGGCTGCTCGCACCGCTACCGCTCCTGATCGTGACTTATATCTGGCTGGGCGCGCGTCGCCGCCGGGCTCATGCGGGGCTGGCGGGCCTGTCAAACCTGTCCGCATCCGGGACCGCCAGCGCCTCGCTGTGTCGGCACGGCCCGCCGTTGTTGTTCCTGGTCGGCTTATGCGCACTGATCGGCGCAGTGTCGCGCCCGCAGGCAGTCCTGATGCTGCCCTCGATGCACAAGAACGTCATCCTTGCGATCGACACCTCGGGCAGCATGCGCGCCACCGACGTCAAGCCGAACCGGCTGAGCGCTGCGCAGAGCGCGGCCCGGACGTTCGTCGAGAACCAGCCGCATCACTCCAGGATCGGGATCGTTTCGATTGCCGGCAGTGCGTCGGTGGTGCAGTCGCTGACCGACAACCGAGAAGACCTGCTGCAAGCGATCGAGCGGGTCCAGTTGCAGCGCGGCACCGCCCTGGGCAGCGGCATCTACATCTCGCTCGCGACGCTGCTCCCGGACGCGGGCATCGACATGGAGCGTCTCGTATATGGTCGGTCCTCTCATTCCTGGCGCTGGGCCGGAACCGAGCGCACAGTCAAGGAAAAGAAACCTGTGCCCCCCGGATCAAACCGTTCCGTCGCGATCGTGCTGCTCAGCGACGGCCAGAACACCCATGGTCCGGACCCGCTGGAGGCCACCAAGCTGGCCGCGGAGCACGGCGTTCGCATCTATACCGTGGGCATCGGGAGCACGAAAGGTGTCAAGCTCGGATTCAGCGGCTGGTCGATGCGCGTGCAGCTGGACGAAGCCACCCTGAGAAAGATCGCGGCGACCACACACGGCGAGTACTACGCCGCGACTTCCGCGCAGGAGTTGACAAAGATCTACGAGCATCTCAGTGCGCGCATGGTCATCGAGCGCAAGCGCGCCACCGAGGTGACCGCCGTTTTCGTCGGCTTCGGCGCGCTACTGCTGGTGATCTCGGCGCTGTTCTCGGTCCTCTGGTTCAATCGCGTCCTGTGAGCAGGCCGGCAGCCCGCGCGCGCGGGCCGCGGCAGTGCGCCTCCTGGCCCGAACGGGCCGACAGCCGGCGCACGTCCTTCTCGCCGTGCCCGGCGCTCGAGGCCTGCGAGGACGCGAAGGTTGATAAAAAAAGGTGATCTCGTCTAGTGCAAAGGAGCCATGAAACCAGAACTGGGTGATTTCGTCTCGCCACTCCGGCGGAGCCACATCGCCTAACGTTCCGTGGAAAGACAAATCCGGCCGTTTTCGGATCGTCGAGGCGGGCCCCCATAACTTTGCATCAGGATATTTTCCGATCTGTCAGAATAGTCACGGCTCGGGCGCGCAGATTCCAGTATGGTTGCCGGACAGGAGGGACCGCCCATGGCAATGCTCGATCCGAAACGAACGGGATTGATCGCCGCCGCCGCGCTCGCGCTCGTACTGCAGGGTTGCGCCTCGATGTCGAAGAACGAATGTTTGAGCGCGGACTGGTACGCGATCGGTTACGAGAGCGGCATTCGCGGGCAGCGCGAGGCCCAGATCAGCGAGCACCGCAAGGCCTGCGCCGAGCACAGCGTGACGCCCGATCTCGCGCGCTATCTCGAGGGGCGCGAAGCGGGACTGCAGGGCTTCTGCGAACCGAGGAACGGCTATCGACTCGGGCGTGCCGGCACGGGCTACGCCGGGGTGTGCCCGCCACGCCTCGAGGACAAGTTCCTGCAGGCCTACGGCGCGGGACGCGAGCTGTACGACATGCAGCAGAACATCAACCGGCTCAAGCGCCGCGTCAACGCCAAGCAGGCGGAGCTGAAAAACCTCAACGAAGACATCGCCGACAAGCAGGCCGAGCTGATCGCAGCCGGCACGACGCCGTCGCAGCGGGTGCTGTCGCTCGCACAGCTGCTCGAGCTACAGGAAAAGGCGAAGCACATCCGGCGCGACATCTACTACGCGCGCGTCCAGCGCGACCGCGAGCGAGCGCGGCTGGCGTCGGCGGAGCGCGCTCGACGGTAAGCCTGCGCGACGCGCACGTCGCCGTCATCGCGCTGACGGCCCTTCGCCTTCGCCGGCAGGTCTAAACCGGGTAAACCGGGGTAAACCGGGGACAGACCACGTTTTCCAGTCCAACAAAGTTACACTGATGAATGTTGAATGATGAAAAGAATCGGCGTTTATCTGCGTTTATCTGCGGCTAATTCCGGGTTCTGAACGAGGTCGGTTTCACGTTTCACGTTTTACGTTTTACGTTTTACGATTCACGGCTCTGTGATCGGCGGCTATAACTACGGTGACCAGTGACCCGTGACCGGTGACTAGTGCTAAAGAGGTGACGGCTGACGAGTGACGAGTGACGAGTGACGACAAACGGTTCGGTCCACTCACCATTCATCATTCATCATTTATCATTTATCATTTATCATTCACGAAGTGTAAGGCCCTTCATCCTTCATACTTGGTATTGGCCCTCGTCACCGGACACTCGACACTCGTGACCTCAACATGAACGACACCACCACCCAAACCAGCGAGAGCAACCTCCGCGTCGCCGGCCGGCGCAGCCGCGCCGATGTCCCGCGCCGGTTCAAGAACATCCTCTGCCTCGACGACTTCGAGGAACCCGCGCGCCGCTTCCTGCCGCGCCCCATCTTCGGCTACGTCTCCGGCGGCGTGGAAACCAACTCGGCCCGCGACGGCAACCGCGCCGCCTTCGCCGAGTGGGAGTTCCTGCCCCGCGTCCTGATCAACACCCGCGGCCGCCAGCAGAAAACGACGGTGCTCGGACGCATGTACGACCTGCCGTTCGGCTTTCCGCCGATGGGCGGCACTTCGCTCGCCGCCTACATGGGCGACTCCGTGCTGGCGCAGGTCGCGGCGGAACTGAACACAATCAATATCCAGAGCGGCGCGTCGCTCACGCCGATGGAGCGCGTGCGCGCCATCGGGCCGACCGCCTGGTTCCAGGCCTACCTTCCCGGCGACCGGGAGATCATCGTGCCGCTCGTCGAGCGCGCGCAGGCCGCGGGCTTCGACACGCTCGTGCTGACGGTGGACGTGCAGGTGCCGTCGAACCGCGAGAACAACGTCAGGTCCGGCTACAACTCGCCGCTCAAGCCCACCCCGCGCCTCATGTGGGACTGCCTCGTGCGCCCGCGCTGGCTCCTCGGCAACTTCGGCCGCACCGTGCTCAAGCACGGGATGCCGCACCTGGAGAACATGGGCTTCCCGCGCATCCCGGTTATGGGCTACGCCGAGCGCCCGCGCATGGCGCGCGATGCCTTGGCCTGGGAGCACCTCGAGCTCATGCGCCGGATCTGGAAGGGCAAGCTCGTGCTGAAAGGCGTCCTCTCCCCGCAGGACGTGCGCGTCGCGCGCGAGAGCGGCGTGGACGGCATCCTGGTGTCGAACCACGGCGGCCGCCAGCTCGATTACACCGTCGCGCCGCTGCGCGCGCTCCCCGCCGTGGTTGCCGAGGCCGGCGACATGACCATCATGATGGACGGCGGAGTCCGCCGAGGCACCGACGTGTTGAAGGCCCTCGCCCTCGGCGCGAAGTTCGTCTTCATCGGCCGGCCGTTCCTTTACGCCGCGGCCATCGCCGGCGCAGCCGGCGTCCACCACGCCGTTTCCGTCCTGAAGGACGAAATCAGCCGCGACATGGCAATGCTCGGCATCTCCTCACTCGCCGAAATGAAGCGTGAGCTGCTGGTTCCGGCGCGCGGTCCCATCTGACTTCCGCCATCCGCCTTTAGGCGGCAGCCTCATTTCTCCGCCCTCTTCCCTCTTACCTCACCGCTTCACCGGCGCGTAGAACGTGCCCTCGACCTCGACGATGTCGTCCTGGTTCAAGCAATCCACCTCGATGATGGTGCGCGGCGGATACGGGCCCTTGCCCCAGAGCTGCGCCTGCACCTTGTTGACGATCGGCCGGAAGCGGTGCATCTTGGCTCCCGCGCCCCTCGCGAGCGACAAACCGGCTGCCGAAACGATCGCGCCTCGATTCCTGCGTTTCATGATTGCCTCTTTCCAAGGTGAGACCAATCAAGAGGGCCAGGCTTAATTTACACTCAAGTTAATCTAGCCTGTCCCTTTACTTGCTAGACGCTTCCGCCTTCTGACTTCTGCCTTCTGACTTTGGGGACTGCCGCCGATGAACGCGGATAATACCTAAAGCTGAACCGCAGCGGACGCCGAGGACGCAAAGGAAAAGATAAGCTTTACCGCCAAGGCCGCAGAGGACGCAGAGGAATTTAATCGGACACCAAAACCCAAGATCGCGAAGGAAACGCTAAGGGTGGCATACGGGAAATGTCCGGGTCATCCTTCCGCCTTCATCCTTCGGGTAACCCCTCATCCCTCCGCCCTCATCCCTGAAGTGGACGGGGTCTGTCCCCACTTGTTTTTGTTCTTCTCTCGTGTCGATGAATCATCCAGACTACCAGCATGCCAGACTGCAGGACGATCCAGGTCGCGAGAAAGCACCAAGGCGCTGGACCTTCCGTACCCTTCGTATCGATTCCGGTAACCTTTCCGAAGTACTCCCACGGCAGGATGGAAAGGGACGTCACAAAGAGGGTAGTCGGCACACTCAGCAGGACCGACAGGAAACCCAAAAGCAGTGTTCGAGACGGCGCCAAAGCAGAAGGCTCGAGGCGACGCAGGAGTTGGTAAAACACAAAGATCGGCAACAGAGCTAAATGCAGGATATACAAGTGCATTGGCGTCCAGATGACCCAATCGTTTTCAATAAAGAAAGACGCCAACAGGAAGGCCACTATCCATAGGAGCAGCAATTTAAAGTGCAGACCGGCCTTGCCCAGTCCGGGGGCGCACAGCGCCAGTGCAATCACCAGCACCAGCGCCAATACCGGTGAGAGCACGCCAGCGACTACCCATAATGGTACTTTCTGCGCCAGAGCGGGCGGTGACACCAGCACCAGCAACACTCCCGCAAGGCAGCGATCTAACAAGACGCGCGGCATAATTTGAGCCTGACCCCTTTTTTACTACGAGGTGACGAATGACGGCTGACGACTGACGGCAGCTTCATAAGGCGTGATGAGTGACGAGTGACGAGTGTTTGGGCGCGCGAAGGCGCGCGGTTCCGATTCACGATTTACGATTTACGGAAGTTTCAGTCCATTCATCATTCACGAAGTGTAAGGCCTTTCCGCCTTTCGCCTTTCGCCTTTCGCCTTTCGCCTTCAGTTCGGTGGGGTCTGTCCTCGTGCTATTTCTTCAGGTCGTTCTGCGCTTGCTCCAGCACGACTTCGAGTCGAGCAAGCCACGGACGAAACTCTTCAAACCACCGCTCCCTTTGATTCTTCAAGATGTACCGATGTGCCTCTTGAAGGGCGCGGAGCCGTCCGGGCGCGAGAGTGACTGCCCGCTTGCGGCGCTTGGACCGGTTCATGCGCTCGCAGAAATCGAGAATGGCGTGCCAGTGAGGAATGGCGCTTTTACCAAAAAGTTCCTGGATCGCTTCCCGCCAGCTTTTCTCAGGATCGTATGCGGCGGGAGCCGCGGCATAATCGAAGCAAGTAGCGAGGGGGATAAGACTCAAGTTCTCCTGCAGCAGGGGATTGTTCAGATAACCGTAAACGGTCTCTGGCAGGCGCGGGTCGCGGCCGGTCAGAGGGGCGAGGTGCATCTCATCGCTCATCGAGAGATCGTTGACGGGGTAGTTATCCCAGAGAATCAAAGGGTGCATGATTTGATGCGCCACTTTGCGCGCATGGGCCAGGGAGATTCTCCGGGGCACGACGGCCGGGCCGGTCCAGAGACAGGCGACAGGTTCAGGCAAATGCTTGGCGAGGGTTTTCCAGAAGGAGGGCTCGAAGGCGCCGAACGTGTGGGCGAGCCGGAGATCTTCCGTATAACGGGAGGGACAGACCCACCACTCCACTCTTTTCCAGGACGCCGGCTGCCGGTCGAGGATTTTTTCCAGCCATAACCCTTCAGCTTTGGCCAAGCTGCCGTTGAATTGCTTTCGATCTTGCTCATGCTCCAGGCGCGACGGGATATCGTCAAAGAGAACGGCGAACGTTTGTACGCCGGCATCGTAAAAGCGCGCCGCCTTGTCGAGCAGGACCTGCGCGGGCTCCGGGGCAGAAAACCGCAGACCTTTTCCAGGGTGGAAGCCGTAGACGAAATCGATCCGGTGCTCTTGCGCGGCCCTGATGAGCTTCAGCAGCGCTTTCCAATTGCCTTTCGGATAGGGCTCCCTCCAGCGCTCGCGGTGATAAGGGTCGTCCTTGGGGGCATAGAGATAGGTGTTCATCCCTCTCTTCGCGCCGAAGCGGAAAAGGGCGCCGCGCTGCGCCATGCTCCAGGGAGGTCCGAAGAATCCTTCGACGATTCCGCGGCGTTGAAAAGGAGGCCCGCCTGGCATTTGAAGTTAACTCCCGCCCGAAAATGTTTCTTGAGGTGGTAATGTTCAGGGGTCTGCCCCATGCGTGAGCAGAACGTGCACGTGGTTCGTCATCAGCACGTATGCATGGACTTCGCACTGAAAGCGCTTCGCGAGTTCGGCGAGGTGATGAAGGAAGAACTGGTAGTCCGCCTCGACGTAGAAGCACGCCTGGCGGTGGTTGCCGCGCTGGATGATGTGAACGGGTAATCCCGTTACCCGCGGCCGTTCGCGTCGTGCCATGAGGGATTCAACGCACACCCCGCACGACGCGATGACTGGACCTCAGAAAGTCAGCCTACCCGAGTGATTTAATGTCCCTTTTCAGGGGGTCTGACCCCATTGCCACTTCCGCCGTACCGCCCCTACCAGGCGCGGGGCTCCTCCGCGAGAAAGTCCATGCGCGCGAGCGCGTCGGTCAATTTCCCGCGCTCGACCTCGCCCAAGGCGCGCACGGGTGGGCGGGGTGCACCGCAAGGCCGGCCCATGAATGCCATCGCCGTCTTGAGACCCGCCAGGCCGTCCCGTAATCCCGATTCGCCGGCGCTCCTTACAAGGTGATTCAATTCGCCCATCTTCTCCTGGGAGTCGCGCGCTTCGTTGTATTTTTCCTGTCGCGACAGCTCGAAAAGCCGGCGCGCGCGCCTGGGGGCGACGCTCGATAGCATCGAGAAAACGCCGGTACCCCCCAGGGTGCCGGACGAGACCGGGAAATCGCCGCCCGCTAGAAGCTGGAGATCAGGCTTGATCTTCTGCCCCAAGCACATGATTTCTTCCATGAAGACAAAATCGAGACTGTAGTCCACCACCCCGGCCAGATTCGGCAACTTCTCTACCAACTCGAGCACCATTTCGGTGGTCAACGAAGTTCCGGCGGTCTCAACCGGCGGATTGACGACGAAAAGCGGCAACCTTATAGCGCGCCCCACGTGCAGCAGGTGGTCGACAACCATCGCCGGCCGCGGGTGCCAGAAGTACGGCGGATGCGAAGCGATCGCCGCAGCGCCCGCCTGCTCTGCGAACTTGGCGCGCTCGACGGTCATCGCGGTCCCGGCGTCGCTGACGTGCGCGATTACCGGCACGCGGCCGTTCACCCGGGCGAGCGCGAATTGGAGCAGCTCCCGCTGCTCGGCTTCCGTGAGGCTCATATCCTCGCCTTCGGGCATCGGCAGAGCCAGCGCCTCGGCGCCATTCTTGATGTGCCATTCGAGGATCTTCGCGCAAGTGTCGTAGTCGATCCTCTGGTCGCCCCTGAACGGCGTCACCGGCGTGTGGACCAACCCCGGTCTGAACGTGCTCATGGACTACCAGCCGTGCGGCTCGGTCTGTAGAACGCCGAGCTTCTCGAGCTGCGCCCGCAGGAACTCGACGCGTTCCTTCGAGGCCGTTGGCAGCGGCGGGCGCGTCGGTCCGACGGGGCGCCCCATGTTGATCATCGCGCCCTTGAGCGAGGAGGGGTACTGCTCCTTGAACATGCGGTACATCTGCAGGATCGTGAACTGGCATTCCTTGGCGGTCTTCCAGTCTTCGGCCTCCATCGCCGCGAAGAATCGATTGCAGAGATTCGGGGCGATCGCGCCGGACGAGGAGAACGAGCCGCACGCGCCGAGCGGATACGCCGCGAGCAGATGCTCGACGCCCTGGATGATCGAAAAGCCGGGTCGCATGTTGAGCGCGACGCGCGAGATCTCGACGAACTTCTCGCTGTGAAAACTCGCGTCTTTCATGCCGATGTAGTTCGGCAGGCGCTCAATCAAGCGTCTGACTAGATCGGCGGTGAACTCGACGCCTTCTCCGTTACGCCAAGGCGAGTTGTAGGTCAGCACCGGGAGATCCGTGTGCGTTGCGGTGCGCACGATCGAGTCGAAAATCTCCTCCTGCGACGGGCGCCGGCAGTACGGCGATATCGTGAGGATCATGTCGGCGCCGATCTTCTGCGCGTGCCGGGCGAGATCGAGCGAATCCTCCTCGCTCAGGGTCCCGACGAAGATCGAGACCGGGACGCGGCGGTTCACCGTCCGCACCGCAATCTCCGCCCCAAGCTTGCGCTCGGCGATCGATAGATTGAGCGACTCCGCTTTGTGGTGCGGCCAGGCTATCGCGGGCGCCTTGTGGCGCACGTGAAACTCCACCATCTTCGCGAACCCGTCCGGGTCGAAGCTGAAGTCGTCCTTGAGCGGGGTGACTGGAGCCTGCATGACGCCGTGCAGATTGAACCTTCCGTAGTTCCTCTTTTCAGGCGTCGATTCGCGCGGTTTGAGCACGGCTGACATGGATCATCGCTCCATTGCTGGTTGAATGGGGGGAACCCGTTGCTATTGGCAAGTCTACTTCACAACTACTGCTTCGCAAACCCTGGCTCGATGGACATCGCCCTGAAGCCCTGCGCGAGAACGTCCGGCATGCGAGCCCTGGCGTTCCGCATCCACGGCGTCTAAATCAGCTTGTGATCCTGCAAGGCCTCCCGGATCAGGCGCGCGATCTGGTCGTTCAACCCACCGGCGCCGGTCGGCACGATGACTTACGCCGACTGTCAGGACGCCAGAACGCCTGCGCGCCGACGCTTGGCGTCGCGAGAAGCGGAAGGAGCGTGAGCAGGCCTCTCGGACCTGTCCGCCTCATCGTTATCTCCCCGCTGTATCTCGTCAGCGCTGCTCGCCCGACTTCGCCCACGGACGGCGGCGCAGCACGCCGACGCCCTCTCCCCGCGGCAGATCTCCGCGCGCGCCGAGCTTTTCGTAATAGCGCGACGCAAGCGCCAGGTCCTGCATTGCCGAGCCTACCGACTTGAAGATGATCAGGCCGTCGCCCGGCATTGCTGCACTCCCCGTGACGATCTGCCCGAGCGTCGCACGCCTCGCCTCCGGCAGTGCCTCGGCCTCGACAGCCAGACGCAATTCGCCGGCTTCCTCCAGTGCGTGGAGCGAATCGACAACGACCAGTTGCGCGTTTCGGAAGCAATCGACGTCGATCTCGCGATATTGCTTGCGGGTATTGCCCACCGCACACAGCAGGCGGCATCCGGTCAGCCATGCGCCGCGAAGTATTGGTTCAGTGGTGCGCGCATTGCTCGCCGAAGCCACGACCTGCCTGCCGCGCACGGCCGCCTCGATCGAATCGACTGGCGAGACCTCGATACTCAGGGATTGCGACATCTCGCGGGCAAAGAGCTCCCGGTGCGCGACGGTTGGGCTGAACACTGCTACCGAACCGAGCTGATAGACGGATGCAAGACTCTCGAGCTGCGTGCGGGCCTGATTGCCCGAGCCGACCACTCCGACGGACACTGCCCCGGGGATCGGCACCTTGCGGGCAATCACCCCTGAGCAAGCGCCGGTGCGCAGATCGGTGATCAATTGTCCGTCGAGCCACGCCAGCAATTCGCCGTCCTCGAGACTGTAGAGCGATACGACGTAGCGCGCGCCGGCGCCCCTGACGTTGTGATACGCCTTGATCGCGGCATATCCCGCCCGTTCATCGGTCGCGAAAAGTATGCGCATGGAGCCGTTGCCAAAGTCCGTGACGAATTTCGGGGAGACTACGGTCGCGCCTGCGGATTCGTGCGCGAATGCACGCTCGAGCAAATCGATCGCTTCCTCCATGCGCAAGGCTCCACGCAATGTCTCGTAACCCAGCATCACAGCCATTTTGGCTCCCGCTTCTGATTCGCTACGCCGCTGGACCCGGCCACTTCTAAAGGGAGAAAGCGCGTCATCGCCAGTCGCACAACGACCCGCGATGACCGCGGTGCACGCCGCAGCGGCCTTCTCGGCGTCCCGAATCGGGCGACGCAGGGGGATCCTTGAGGTCGGCGGGCGGCACTACGGCCGCGTCGATCCCGCCTTGATCAGCATGTCGAGGCACCTGCTCCCCGCGGGGACGCACGCCCGGGGCGAACCGCGTGGCACCGAACCTTTCGTGGGCGGCGAGCGCCTCAAGGACTGCAAACTGCTTTGCGCGGTAGGCAGCAACTGCCGCCGGTTCGTTGGAGTCGATATCGAGCGCTCTCGCAATCCCCATATTCTCATGGTGGTCTCGGCGCACGCAACCGAGTAGGCGGGGAAACTTCGACAATCTGTCGCCGCCGCTGCGCTCCCGGACTGAAATCGCGCCACGCTTGCTCAGATCATCGCTGGGCGGCGTATCTGCACTGTCCGAAGAGTCCGTTGTGTTGATGTCGGGGGTATGGCGCTCCAGGGCCTCGCGAGTACTGCATGTCATTGCGCGACGATTGCCCGCCGCCGCGACGTCGTCATTGTGCCGCACCTGGCCAGCGTGTCCGTTCGCGCAGCGGCCGTCACTACCAGAGAATATTGCCGTCTCCTACTTGTGCTCGACGGCGATATGGATAATAGTTCATCAACACGACACATATCGCTCAGGGCACGGCGAGGCCTGCGATCCAAGGCGGAATGCTTTCGAAGAGTTTGGCCATGAGGAGGGCATGATGATATTCAAGTTGGGTTTTCGGGAACTCTTGTCTGTACTCGCTGCAATTGGGGCGCTTGGCATATGGGGCCACGCTGTCGCGGCAGAGGGAAAGGCTGCCTGGCAGCCGCAAGGTCCGGTCGAGATCGTGGTGCCTACGGGTGCTGGAGGTGAGAACGACAGGGTGGCCCGCTTTATTCAGCGAATTTTCGAACAGAAAAAGCTGGTCCAGACACCGGTGCTGGTCGTCAACAAGTCCGGCGGCGGCCAGGTTCTGTCGCTCGTCTACTTTTCCAAGAAATCACCGGATCCTCATTTTTTGCTGTACGCGACCGGGACCGTCTTGAGCAACCAGATATCGGGGCGTACCAAGCTCGGCTATCACGATCTCACACCGATAGCGAAACTGCGCTGTGACAACACTGCGCTGACGGTCGCTCCGGACTCTGACATGAAGACCATTCAGGACCTCATCGGCCGTCTCAAGGGTAATATCCGGTCGGTATCGTTCGGCGGGGTATCCCGTGGCGGCGCGAACAATCTCGTATTGGCGAAGGCGCTCAGGTCGGGCGGCGTCGATCCGAGCGGCCTGAAGATGATCATATTCAAGACCAACGCGCAATCCATGACGGGCGTCATGGGCAAGCACGTCGACGCCGTGGCGTCATCGGTCAGCGCAGCCTTCCAGAACTTCAAGTCGGGCAAGCTGAGGATCCTCGCCGTTTCGGCGCCGAAGCGCCTCACCGGAATACTGGCTGACGTGCCGACTATGGCCGAGGCCGGACTCGACGTCAGCGGGGTCAGCAACTGCCGGTATATCTATGCTACGAAGGGGATCACCGCTGCCCAGCGGGCATTCTGGGAAAACGCGATGGCGACCGTGAACAAGGATGAGGAGTGGGGAGCGGATATCGCCCAGCGTAACCAGATGCAGGATTTCCGGCGCGGCAAGGACCTAGAGTCCGATCTGAAAGCGACTTACGATGGGACCCAGGCGGCGATGATCGATATCGGACTCGCCAAGGCCAAATAGCAGGCGGCAGCGGGGCATTCGCCGGAACATCTGCGCCGTGCATCCGCGCTGAGCGATGGGCCGAATCACGCGGCCTCCTGCTTTTCGTGGCCGTTGCAGCGTTATAGGGTCGTGCGTGGCGCCCACGCCACCGTTGGGTACAGCCACCGCGCGGCCAGGGTCCGGTAATCCGCGTCGATCGCGACGACGCTGCGGATCGCCGGACGCCGCAAACGGCGCGTCCTCAAGCCGACAATTCGAATCGCGGTCATCAGTGAAAAACGAAGCACCATGGCCAACCGCATAACAGTCGGCTTTGCCGTTATTCTGGCGGCCCTGTATCTGTATGCCACCGAGCAGATTCCGATTGTGCACCTCGACGATCCGCTGGGTCCGAAGGCATTCCCGCGGCTGCTCGGCGCCGCCCTGCTGGCGATCGCCATTATGTTGCTGCTGGAATCGCTTGGTAAGAAGAAGGTGCGGGATGCGATACCAGCCGAAGGGGGTGAGCAATCTGCGGGTTGGCGGCACTACTGGGTAGTTGGCGCACTGACGATCTGGACCAGCTTGTATGTCGCGCTGTTCGAATGGGCCGGCTACGCGCTGTCCACCAGTATCTACCTCCTGGTGCTGACGGCCTGTTTCAACCGCGGCAGGTGGCTGGGCAACGTTCTGACTGCGGTCCTGTTCAGCTTCGTCAGCTACGGGGTGTTTACCAGGCTGCTGGCGGTCTCGCTGCCGCGCGGCATCCTGCCTTTTTGACGCGCCGCTCTGCACGGACGGCCACCCATGGAAACGCTGGCGCATATACTCAACGGCTTCTCCATCTGCCTGCAGCCGATCAACCTCTGGTATACCTTGGTGGGCTGCTTTCTAGGGACGCTCGTCGGGGTGTTGCCCGGCATCGGCCCGGCCGCCGGTATCGCCCTGCTCGTCCCCATCACCTACGGCATGAACCCGGCGTCAGCGCTCATCATGCTGGCCGGCATCTACTACGGTGCGAAATATGGCGGCTCGACGAGTTCGATCTTGATCCGCACGCCCGGGGAGACCGCGTCGGTCATGACCTGTATCGACGGCTACGCGATGGCGCAGAACGGGCGGGCGGGGGCGGCACTCGCCGTGTCGGCCATCGGTTCATTCATCGCCGGCAGCATCGGTGTCGTCGGCTTGACGCTTTTCGCGCTGCCGCTCGCCGAGATGGCCATCGAGTTCGGTCCGGCCGAGTATTTCATGCTTATGCTGTTTGCGATGACGTCCGTGGCATCGCTTACCGGCAAGTCGCTGCCCAAGGGGATGTTCTCCATGGTCCTGGGGCTGATGCTTGCCACCGTCGGCATCGACCTGCAAAGCGCCATGCCGCGTTACACAATGGACATCGTGGAATTTCAGGAAGGTATCAGCTTCGTGGTCGTAGTGGTGGGAATGTTCGCGGTGGCGGAAGTTTTCCAGGGTCTGGAAATGCTATTGCGGGGAACCGCGCCGGCCGTAATTCGCATCTCAGGAAAGCTGTGGCTCACCCGCGAGGAATGGCGGCGCTCCATAGGCCCGATCTGGCGCGGCGGCATTATCGGCTTCATCATCGGCGTTCTGCCGGGAGCGGGCGGAACGATCGCCTCGATCCTTTCGTACACGACGGAACGCGGCCTGTCGAAGCACCCGGAAGAATTCGGTAAGGGGGCAATCGAGGGCGTCGCCGGGCCGGAATCGGCGAACAACTCGGATACGGCCGGCGCGCTGGTGCCGCTGCTGACCCTCGGATTGCCGGGCGGCGCCGTCACCGCGGTGCTGCTGGGCGCCTTCATTATGTACGGCATACAGCCGGGACCGCTGCTGTTCAAGGAACATCCCGACGTCGTCTGGGGGCTGATCGACAGCATGTACCTCGGCAATGCGATGCTGCTGATTCTCAACCTGCCGCTCATCGGGCTGTTCGTCCGCCTGCTCTATATCCCGAGGGGCATCCTGTATCCGCTGATCGTGGCGATCTCGGCTGTCGGCATTTACTCCGTTAACGGCAACATCGTCGACCTCTACCTGATGCTCCTCTTCGGGGTCATCGGCTATCTGTTCAGCAAGGCCGATATCCCGGCCGCGCCGCTGGTGCTCGGTCTGGTCCTGGGTGACCTCATCGAGCAGTCGTTTCGGCAGGCGATGAATCTGTCCGACGGCAGTCTCGCCATCTTCGTCGGCAGCCGGATCACCGTGGTGCTGCTAGTGCTGACGGTGATAGCCGTGCTGTGGCCGCTCATTGCGTCGCGAATCAAGGCGCTCAAGACACTGCCTGCTACCGGAACGGAGAACTGAGCCGCCATTTACCCCACACAATCAGCGCGCCTCGAAATTGCGCCCATGCTTCGCGAGACCGCGGCGCGGCTCCGTCGCCACGAGCACGAAGGTGACCGCGGATTGCACGTTGATGTAACTCGCTGTTTCAAATGCAAACGTGGCCCGCCCTCACTCGCCAACGCTCGCCGAAATAGCACTAGGGGAGAGACCAAAGCACTAGGGGACAGACCACTAAGACTGAAATCCCGCCCAATTAACCCGTTAACTTCCTTAGTGGTCTGTCCCCTAAGGTTCTGCTTTTCGTCCCAGAAAGCTGGGCCGTCAAGCCTTGGAGGACGGCCTAGGGCTCTGAATCAATGCCTCTTTTAATGGGGTCTGACCCTGCGGTCACTAGACGTAAGTAATATCCCGTTTGCCCTCTACCGCCTATTTGGTGAAGTTCGGGCCAAAGCCATCATTAAGGGACGGCCCTACATCAGAAAGGATCAGCTTGTCGAGAGGAAGATCATTCCGCAGTCGGTATCCGACGAGATCAAGGATCAGATCATCGCCAAGCAGAAATAGCCGTCCCGCCGTGGGAGTGGAGACGACGGCGATAGGCGGCGGGAGGGCGATGACGTGCTGAGTGAGCGCAGCCAGCCTAACGGAAGGGATACGATACGACCCAGATCAGGAGCCGCAAGAGCAATATAACGAAGAAGGCCAGCAATACACCCAAGCACACGTCCCACATGAACGTGGAGCCCCCAAGGTGGGTGGCGAGAAAATCTCGGACAGTAGTCATGGGTTCCTCCCGGCGTTGATCTAGCGGCCCGCTTCCCGATCACCGGGGGTTATCGCGTGTCCACTCAATAATAAATTCGTTGGTTCGTTCTTTCACTGAATTGCTTACCTTACGCGCCGCAATGCTGCGCGACGCTGCGCCAAGAAAGCTCCGATTCCAAATGCTACCCACGACATATGCGTTATTAGACTTAAGAGTTGCCGGGCTTTTGAACTGGACATTAACGCTATACGCACACCACGTATTTTCCAGAAAGAGCATAGTAACTTGAACGTAAACATATCCTTTGCTACCGCCACGATTTTCAACAACGCGTATACGGGATTGAGACAAAGGAGATTCAGCGGCGACTCTTATGCTTTCTTTAGTGATCCCGCAACTTGTGGCTCCGTCATCCAAGTTTTCAATTACTACGTTAATCACGTCTAGTCCGCGTAATGTGCCCTCAGCGGAGTGCGCTGTCGTTGATGTGAGCAGCAGGACCAGCAGCAATAGCTTTTTCATAGATCCCTCCCCGAAGAGGCCGACACCTGCCAGCTTACTCCCGCAGCGCCCGGAAGAGGAATGGTCACGCGGAGCAATCTATTTCAACCGCGAGAGCGCGGCGAGCGGCCTGCGACGAACGCCAAAAATCAGCGATGGGACCGAAGAAGTCGCGACGAATCGGGGAAAGATGACTCAGCGGCTTGCGCTGGCCCGACCCGGATATAGGTCGCTTGGAACACCGGGGCCGCGGCTGTTGTGCGGTCGACCGCGGTTGTAATTCTTTACCTCTGTTTTATCAGCTCATTCCAGTTCGCCGGCAGTTTGATTTCCCTGGTCACTGCCTTCACGTATGCCGCATGCAGCGCCATGGTCTTGTTGCGGGACCCGTCGCCGCATACGGCGATGTTGATCACCCCGGGGTAGATCAGAATTGGAACCGTATCATCGGGCCCCAGGTCGCGCCATTCCTCTGGGGGGCCTAATTTCATCTTGATCAGGCCATCGATGGTTTGAGATTCGCCCCAGGCATAGCCGTATTTCAGGGCGAGATCGATATGACTGATGCTGACCCTTGAATTCTCGAACAGGTATTTTTGAACATCCTGTTTTGAATAGCCGCCGTCGGCGAGGGCTCGGGCGACGGGAGGCGTTATGAGCACCGTCAACATTTGCGAGTCTTTGTGCATGAGCGGACCCCACAGGACTACGCGCTTGACGATATCCTGGCAAATCGCTTTCAAGTGTCCTTCCGGCTCGGTCCCGGAAGGAAAAGCCTGGAAGCCCCAATTCTGGGTTGCGCCCGCAGTCACGGTGCTCGTATTTCTCCTGAAGCCGCGCTCGACGTGGTACGGCTCCCATGGGGATTTCTCTTCATCCTCCGCCAGCACGAAGGGCATGATATAGCCGAACGTTCCCATGTACTGTTCTGCCGGCCTGAGTTTGGCCACGTTTCTGATGATCAGGCCGAGTGCGCGTCCGATCGCAGGATTCGGGCCTCTCGAGACGAGCCCGGTGTCGAACTTGACGCCCAGCTCATTGACTATGGGTCCATTGATGAGCAGAAACGGATTGACTCCGCCGGTAGTGCCCAGCTGATCCAGGTTGTATCCAGTATCCGCGATGGCTTCCACGGCCGCGATCAGGATCGGCATGTGCTCGGGCCGGCAGCCGGCCATCACGGCGTTTGCGGCTATGACCGCTGGCGTCGCCCGCAAATTTCCCGGCCGCAAGATCGCTATTTCCTCGTTCGGCGCGCGGTCCGTACAGCGCAGAAACTCCTCGACCTTCTGCAGGGTCGGAGGAATGATCGGCAGCTCGTCCGTCGCATTTTGCGCACGGAACGACTCATTGATTTGCTCGAAGGTCCCGGTCAACGCCAGATCTTCCGCGCCGCCCGCCGCCGCAGGGTGGCTCACGAGGTTCGCCGACTTGGTCAAGGCGGCCACGATCTGGTCAAGAGTTCCCGCCTCAAGTTGTTCTCTTATGACGGACTCTGAATCAATACTGAACGTGCCCCGGTATTCGGCCACTTTGACTCCGGGTATTCCTTCCTGCTTGCCCAACAGATCGGCCAGCGGCAAGAAACTCGTGCCAGCGACGGCTACGGCAGGAATTCCTTCCTTTTCGGCTACAATGCCGGGCCGCACCGCGGCCGGTGTGCAGGTACCTCACCCACCGTTGCCGGTTATTACAGCATCGCAACCCTTTGCCAGGAGCGCAGATCTCACCGCCTCCAATGTCTCCGCTTTCTTTTCCGATCCCAACGAGGCGATAGTGACAGTGGGGAACTCCGTGAACGGAATCATCCTGACGGCCGGATAGCGCTCGCGCAGCATCTGCTCGATGATCGGGAACATGACGTCCGCCTTGAAACCGCCGTTCCAGATCTCGCACACAGTCTTGCCGTTCAGGGTATCAAGGCGCGGCGCCAGCGACGCCGACGTGTCGTTAACGTTCACTCCGATCGGGCTTACGACGTTCAAGTTGGTATCCATGATCAAATTCTTATTCCAGCATGGTCTTGCTCAAAGCGCATCGATAACTCGACGGCCTGGATGTCTTTGGTCAGGCTGCCGATCGAGCTGCGGTCGACGCCGATCTTGGCGATCGCGCCCACGTTTTCCAGCAAGATTCGTTGATAGGAAATTCAAACACCATTTTTCACCCAATCGGCACATTATTCCCCGCCCGTCGCATCGTCAACCGCATGACATTTCACGCAAGCCCCGCTGTTTTCTGCAGAATCTTGCCCGTGGCTGCGTCCGATTTCCCTCAATCGGCTCTCTGGCGCGAGCGCAAGCCGAGCCTGCCCATCGGCTCTGGCCAAAAACCGTGCACGTTCGAGTATCAAGCCGCCGGAAACAGATCGAAGCGCCGCGCCGCTGGCCGCGGCGGCGGTTGCGCCGACAATCCCAGTTACGTAAGAATGCGCTCAATCACCGCGGGCGCTTCGATCACAGCAATGATCTTCAAATTACCGCCGCACTGCACGCAGCATTCGATATCGAACACACGCTTCAACAACCGCGCCCAACTCATGCGCGCTGAGGCGCCAGGCGCGTGCTCGCAATCGGTTGCGTGCCCGGTTGTCGTCGGCGCGGGAATCGGCACAATCGCGGCACGCAGTTTGGCGTGAGGCGCCAGCACCCCGTGAAAGCGGATGAGATGCCGACGCGGGCGCGGCACCAAGGCGGCGAGCCGTTGCATGAATTTCAGCGGCGAAATGACGAGGTGGGTCGTGCCGTTGCAATAGGAGTAGGTTGTGACCCGTGACGGGTCACCCTTCGCTGGCAGCTTCGGGTAACCGCGATGCGGGCGGTTGAAGGGAGTGGTGCGGCATCGGTTTAAGGATGAGCTGATCGCCGCGCTGGATCATTTCAAGCCGCTTCAGAAAGTTCATCCCGAGGAGCACCAGCCCCGGTTCCAGCCCGTCGGATACCAGCGCTCCGACATCCCGCATTTTGATGCCGGCGAGCTGCACACTGTCGAGGCGAACCATGTAGCCGCGGGTCGGGCCCGCAGCCGTCTGAAGCGTCACCGAGGGGCCGCGCTTGAGGCCTAGCTCGCGCGCGAGCCGTGTCGATAGCGCCACCTGGGTCGCACCCGTGTCGAGCAAGAACGTCACACGCTCACCATTGACCTCCCCGTCAGCCACGTACTGCCCTGCGCGGTTGCGCTGCAGAACGACCTCGCCGGTCGGGGCAGAGACCAGAGCGCGATTGGGATTGGCCTGGTGCTCGCTCCAGCCATGAAACATCCAGAAGACGATACCAATGATGATGAGCCAGCCGACGAGCAGCATCCCCGCGCCGCCGCCCGAACCGCGTATCACGGAACGCGGATCGACGATCGCGGAACGGAAATTGTCGTCAGACTCTGCGCTTTTCACTCCTCGTTCATCGATCATCGATCATCGATCATAGTTTGAGGAGGTGTTCGCGGTAATACCTAAGCTCTCTGATCGACTCGTAGATATCAGCCGGTGCTTCGTGCTTGCCGTGCGTGGTCAGCGCGGCCATGATGTCCGGCTTCAAACGCGTCGCCAGCTCCTTTTGTGGTCTCTTGGTCTCCGGTCGGACCACGCCTCTTGGTCTCTGGTGGGACCACGCCAAGTACCGGCACCCACGAGATTTTCCGTCAAATTCGCCGTGTTTTCCTGTCTTAGAACGTCAATTTCGGCATCGAAACCATCCGTCTAAGCGCGGGGGAGATTTCGGCGGGTACACCCAAACCCTGCTTAGACCGGCGATTTTCGGTTGGAAATTGGCATTCTAAGCTCCTAGATGGCTAATATTCTGAGCGCTTATCGCCTGCGATCAGCGGGTTGCGCTGGTCCGACCCGGATATAGACCCGGAAATAGCCGGCAATCGCGTGGATTTGACGCTAAATTTTACGAGCCATGGTCCGAAGCAAATAATTCAACGATTCAAGC
>Ga0224512_10000039_pt1 | contig 141161 bp, 135 predicted proteins | sample SF_May12_sed_USG_4_FD_169103 | JGI IMG/M metagenome (GOLD analysis project Ga0224512, IMG submission 169103) | Sediment microbial communities from San Francisco Bay, California, United States - SF_May12_sed_USGS_13 | ecosystem: Environmental > Aquatic > Marine > Sediment | place: USA...
CATTTGGGGCAGCAGGTGCTTGAATTGGGACATTCGTGCACATTCTAGCGGCCGTTCACCCCGAATTGACGGGCCGATTGCAGAAATCGGCCAGCCACCGCTTTGCCGTTGTCCCGGCCGAGACCTGGTCGACGGCCGTTGCGGTCATTCGGCGACAGCCGATCGAGATTGCCGTGGTCGATCCGGGGCTCGAGGGTCCGCCGCGCGCTCAGGAGATCGAGCGGCTGCACGTGCTCTTTCCCTCCCTCCCCCTCGTGTTGTACGCGCGGCTCACACCGGAGCTCCCGCCGGTGCTTCTCCAGCTGGGGCGGTCTGGCGTGCGCACCGTGGTGCTGGCCGGCCACGACGATCATCCCACCCAGATTCGGGACGTCTTGACCGAGGAGGGTGCTCGTTCCCTGTCCCGCAGGTTACTCGACGAGGTGAGTGACTTGCTCGACGGGCTACCGGCCGAGCTCAGATGGGCCATCGAGACGATCGTCAGGGCCCCGGCGCAGTTTCATACCGTGCAGGAGCTTGCCGACCGCGCCCGCATGGACAGGCGAACCTGTGCTCGCTGGTTTGCCCGAGTGGCGCTACCCCCGCCGAGTGTCATGCTGACGGTGCTACGCGTGGTGTACGCCCATCGCTTGCTGCAGGATCCCGGATACACGGTGGAAGACGTTGCGGCCAGGTTGGGCTACGCGCGAGCACGGTCCTTCACGCAGAATGTGAAGGAGGTCTTCGGGGTGACGCCGGCCGAGTTGCGCATGTCCCTGTCGTCCGACGATGCCCTGCGACGGGTGAGAGAGCGGTTCTTCGAGGTCCAGCCGGACCGGGACGCCGTGCGGGAGGCATGAGGGCCACGATGCACGAGCGAAGCGAGGTGGCGTAAATGGACTGTCAGATCGACATCCAGCAGCGGCCGGACCACCTTCATGTGCGGGTATCAGGCGAGCGCACGCTCGAGACCGGAAGGCTCGTCGTCGAAGCCGTTGCTGCCGCGTGCCGGGAGCACGGGATCTCGCGCGTGTTGATCGATGCGACGTCGTGGGGCCAACCACTCAGTACCTTCGATCTCTACGAATTGGTGTCCTTTCACTACATGCGCGCATTTCCGGGCACGGTGAGCCGGGCCGCCATCGTCGAGGCACCTGACAACTTCGATCCCACCAAGTTCCACGAAACGGTCGCCCGCAACTGGGGCCTCGACCTTCGGGAGTTCCGGGAGCTAGATCATGCCGTTGGGTGGCTCGCCGAGGAATACCGCCGGCCGGGGATCGCCTAACCGGGCCCACGACGACGCCATACCGGAATCGGTTGGCGCGGGATCACAGCCCGCTTTCGCTCGTGTACGACCGACACCAGCATCCACATGACCGTCCACCAGCTGAGTGCCACTGAGTTGACGGAGCGGCTCCGCACGGAGCGCATTCTGGCGGTCGCTGCAGAGGCGTGGCACGCACTCGCCGACCAGTTCGACGAGATCGAACGCCACGCCACTGGCATCGCGGGCGATCTGGTGATCATCCGGACGCCTGCTGGGCTCGCAGCGGTGGAACAGCCGAACTCGACGCAGCGAGTCATGCGGCTGCTCACGGGGGACATCGAGGTCCGGCAGTTCGTTCGGCAGCGGACGGAGCAATACGAGCGGATGTGGGACGGCTGCGGCTGCAAGGTCGACTACTACACCTGACGAAACGGGCAAGGCTACCCGTCTCGGCTGGCATGATCGCGCGTCACCCCCCATCTTAGCGCGACCCGTCGCCGCGAGGCACAGCCCTCGCCTCCCGTCTCCACTCGCCTGCCACCAGGAGATCCCATGAGCGACGTTCAGGACCCGCCGGCCGACTTCGAACCCAGGGTTCCGCCACCACCGCCCGCCGACCAAGCCGTGAATCGCGCACTGATCGGCGGTCTCCTTGCCGCGCTGGTCGGCGGCGTGGCGTGGGCGGCAATCGTGATGGCGACCAAGTACGAAGTGGGCTTCGTCGCGTGGGCAGTCGGCGGCCTGGTCGGCTTTGCGATGTCTCGTGCGACACCCAGCCGTGGTCAGGCCCTCGGAACACTAGCCGCGTTGCTCGCCGGTCTCGGACTGGTCGTGGGCAAAGTGCTCATCGTAACGGTTGGCACCCAACAACAGGCCGTGCTGGAGGTCGAGGCCGACCCCGAGTTGCTGGCACAGGCCGGTCTGCACGATCTGCGGCTCACCGATGCCATGCCGGACCACCTGGAGGAGCGCCTCGACGCGCTGGGATTCAACGACACGATTCCAGACGCGTTGTGGGGCGAGATGATGGCCGCCGGGACCGATCACGCCACGGGCTCGGGACCCGACGAGCAGCGGCGGGTCGCCGCACAGTACGCGGAGTTCTTGTTGTCGAATGTCGGATTGTTCGAGCGGTTTCGCTCGCAGCTCTCGCCATGGGACCTGCTGTGGTTCGGCCTCGCCGTGACAACGGCATGGCGGTTCATGCGTGGCCGGGACACCGAGCTGGTCGCCGAGGCCGCGGAATGATGGACCCGCTGACTTGGGTGCCGCATGGGTAGCAAGGGCGCGCGACGGCGCGTACGGCTCATCCACCCAAAGCCCACCGAGGCGGCACCGCGGATCGCCACACTGCGCGCCGCAGGCTACACGGTTGCATACGGTTCATTGGAGGGAATGCCCGCCTTGCGTGCACTCGGCGACCGCCCACCGGCCGCCTTCGTGATTGATCTATCGCGGCTCCCGTCCCACGGCCGGGAGGTGGGGATGGCACTGCGTCACGCGAAGGCCACCCGACACGTGCCACTGGTCTTCCTGGACGGCGCACCGGAGAAGGTCCAACGGGTGCGGAGCCTGCTCCCCGACGCGACCTATACGTCGTGGCCGACCATAACCGGTGCCCTGCGCCGAGCCATCGCGCATCCCCCAACCAATCCGGTGGTCCCACAATCCATCCTCGCGGCGTACTCGGGCACGCCGCTTCCAAAGAAGCTGGGGATCTCGGCCGGGTGCACCGTGGTGTTCATCGCCGCACCCGACGACTTCGAACGGACGCTCGGCGCCGTCCCGGAAGGCACGACGTTGCGACGACAGGATCGTGGGGAACGGGACCTGACCATCTGGTTCGTCACATCGCGGGCCGCGCTCGACCGCGGCATCGGCCGACGGGCCAAAGCGATTGGGGATGGCGGACTCTGGATCGCCTGGCCCAAACGGGCTTCCGGCAGACAGACCGACCTGACGCAGCAAGACGTCCGGCGCATCGGCCTCGCCGCCGGCCTGGTCGACTACAAGATCTGCGCGATCGACTCCACGTGGTCCGGGCTCAAGTTCTCCCGCCGGAAGACCTGACTCGCCCGCCGAATACCAGGACCACATCCGCCTTACACGACCTGGAAACGTCCTCTATGGAGGACACTTTCGACGGCATCCGGCGCGCGTTCCATAGTCATAAGACCTTACAATACAATATGTTATGGTAGTAATTAGGCTCTGGCATGTGGTGTGCTGCTTCAGGTGTCGAGGGCTCGAAGCAGGTTCGAGCCCCGAACATGAAGGCAACGAGGAGGTTGACCCATGCGAACCTGGTTTGTCGGTGCACTTCTGCTCGGCGTTTTTGCGGCATCGACCGCCGAGGCGCAGCGGGTGGAGATTGGAATCCGCCTGGGGAGCGGCGCCGTCGACGTGGCGGGCTACTACTCGACGGGCCATTACGTGCCAGCCGCACGGCGCGTCCGTCCGGCTCGTGCGGTACGGCAGTACTGCGAGGCGGAGGGTCGGGTGCTGTACTGCTGGGAGGCCACGCCGTACTGGGATGACCGGCCCACGCTGGTGCAGGTCTACGGCGTACACCCGGCGTATTTGGAGCGGCATCACAACAAGGCGCTGAAGGCACACCGCAAATGGCTCGAGCACCAGCGCAAGCACGCGCGGCGCGGATGGGATGATCGACGGGGCCGGGATGATCGACACGGACAGGTCATCGTGGTCCTCGGCCGCTGACCGGGTCGAGCAGCACCTGGGGTACCCGACGCATCAGGCCCCGGAACGCTTCGGCGCTCCGGGGCCGTCGTCATGTGCGGGCATGGCCTTTCAGCGTCGGGGCAATCCCGCTTACCTTCGTATAGCCGCACGCGATCACGTGGTGTGAACGCACGTGATCTCACCCGACGAACTACCCACTGTCAATCGCACACAAGGGTACAGGAATGGCAGCCTACGTCATCGTCGATATCGAAGTGACCGACCCCGTGCAGTACGAGACATACAAGCGCACGGCTGCAAGCACGGTGACCGCGCACGGCGGCCGCTACATTGTTCGGGGCGGCCAAGCCGAGCGGCTGGAGGGCACCTGGGCCCCACGGCGGGTCGTGGTGTTGGAGTTCCCGTCGATGGAGCAGGCACGGACCTGGTGGTCGTCCGACGACTACCGGCCGGCTCGGGACCTGCGCCGAGAGGCGGCGACCTTCCAGATGATCCTCGTTGAGGGCGTATGACGGAATTGGCCACGTTGGGCGGCGGATGCTTCTGGTGCCTCGAAGCAGCGTTCGAGCAGCTGCGCGGTGTCGAGCGAGTGCAATCCGGATACTCGGGTGGTCACGTCCCCGATCCCACGTACGAGCAGGTCTGTAGCGGCACGACAGGACATGCCGAGGTGGTGCAGATCACCTTCGATCCAGCAGTGATTCCGTTCCGGGATTTGCTCGACGTGTTCTTCACGATTCATGATCCAACCACGCTCAACCGGCAGGGGGCCGACGTCGGGACGCAGTATCGGTCGGCGGTGTTCTACCACACCGACGCCCAGCGGCAGGTCGCCGAGCAAGCGATCACGGACCTGGAGCGTTCAGGCACATGGGGACGCCCGGTCGTCACGGAGGTGGTGCCGTGCGCGGCATTCCACCCGGCCGAGGCGTATCACGACCGCTACTTCCAGCGGAATGCCGGCCAGCCCTACTGCCAGGCCGTGATCGCCCCGAAGGTCGCCAAAGTGCGTGCCACCTATTTCGAAAAGCTTCGGCGATAGGTCGGGGTGTAACGGAACGGCGACGAATGTGGCAACCAGCAACGCCACGGCGGGTGAGACGAGGTGGCGGACGATACGGCGATCGGTCATGGGATCTCCTCCGAATACCGGCAAGCTCCCGTGAAGGACGGTCCCTCTCAAGGCTGGTCTACGCAGCGCGTGCCGCACATGTTCCGTGAGGATCGAACCGGGGGCCGGACTGTGGGCACCGAGGATCACTGGGAGCGGGTGTACGCGAAGTCGACACCGAACCGGGTGAGTTGGTTTCAGCGTCGGCCGGAGCGCTCCCTGTCGCTCGTGGCGGCGTGTGCACCCACGCCAATGACGCGCATTCTGGACGTCGGCGGCGGCACGTCCACCCTCGTCGACGAGTTGCTCGCAGCCGGATTCAACAAGATCGGCGTGCTCGACATCTCCGAGACAGCACTGGGTCTCGCCCGCGAGCGGCTGGGCGCTGACGCCGGGCGAGTGGAGTGGTTCACCACCGACGTGGGGAGCTTCGTGTCCCCGCACCCGTGGGACATCTGGCACGACCGGGCGGTGTTCCATTTCCTCGTCGCCGCTGACGACCGTGCCGCCTATCGGCGGACCTTGCAGCAATCGCTCGCGCCGGGGGGACATGCCGTGATCTCGACCTTTGGCCCCGAGGGCCCGACCCGCTGTAGCGGTCTCGACGTCGTTCGCTACAGTCCGGAAAGCCTGCTCGCGGAGCTTGGCCCGGCCTTCAGCCTCGTCGAATCGCAGGATGAGATCCACCGCACGCCAAACGGTGCGGATCAGCAGTTCGTGTATTGTCGGTTCCGGCGATCGTGAGTCCCGAACACCGGAGCGCCCGTTGTGAGTGATCGAGTTTTGACGGAACACGACTATCGCGAAATCGACCCGCGCGACAAACGCATATGGCTGATCGTGTTCGGTGTGCTCGGCGTGGGCTTGGCAGCACTCTGGGGACTCAACGCGATCGTCCAGGACCATGCCGCGGAGCTTCAGTCCCTCGCCGAATCCGATCCCGATGCGGCTCGACGGCAGGCCGCCGCTTCGCTCAGGGCCGTGCTCAGCGTCATCACGCTGCTCAACGTGCTCGTTGCGGCGTTCCTCGCGTGGCAGGGAATGCGTTCGCTCTCCACTGGCCGATCACCGCCCCCCGGGTCATGGATCATCCGGGGCCGCCCGGTCTATACCGGCAGAACGGCTATCAGGGTCGGTCGCATTCTGATCGCTGCCGCAATCCTGCTCGCGGTGGCCACTCTCGTGATGCTGTGGCTGGGATGGGGGCTCACCGCTCAGTAGTGCCTTGCCAATCGTCGCACGGCCGCCGATGCTTGCCATAGCATGAGCGATGACCCGAATCGAAGGAGAACCCATGCCGAAGCTCATTCTGGAGAAGTACCGCGACGTTGGTCTGCTTATCGTGCGCCTGGGTGTCGGCCTCGGATTCATCTACTTCCACGGTTGGGCAAAGCTGACCGGCGGGCCCGAGCGCTGGAACGAGGTGGGTGGCGCGGTCTCCAACTTGGGGATCGACTTCGGCCACACGTTCTTCGGCTTTCTGGCGGCGTTCTCCGAATCCATCGGTGGCGTCTTGTTCGCAGCAGGGTTTTTGTTCCGGCCGGCTGCGGTGCTCCTCGCGTCCACCATGATCGTGGCGGCGATCCAGCACATCGTGACCGGGAACGGCTCCCCTGCCCACGCGGTGAAGAACGCATTCGTATTCCTCGGGTTCATTCTGATTGGCCCGGGCAAATACAGCGTTGACGACTGGATAGCGAAGCGCCGGGCGAGCCGGTTGCGCCAAGGAGACTGATGCGGTCGCCGCGCCGCCCTCAGCAGCCACCGGTGGCCGGGACCTAGCCAGCGACCTGCCGGATCCGATGTCCGGATCACTCCCCGAATTCTGGGCCGCCTCCCCGCCGGCGAAACTCGCCGAGGTCGTCCGCACGCTGAACGCGGCCCGCGCGATGGCGACCGCGGCTGATCGAGCGCTGATCGACAGCAGCGCCGACGCGCTGTTTCGTGCCTCCCAACACCTCATCGCCTATGGAAGCCTCACTCCCGGAGGAACGAACGCCCGTGAGCTCACCGAACTGACGGGCACGTGGCACGAAGGGTGGGTGACCGGCGACCTCGAGCCCCGCGGGTGGGGAGCGGGGTTGGGCTATCCGGCTCTGCTCTGGGACCCCACCTCGAGCACTCGTGTACCAGCCTGGCTCTTCGTCTCTCCCGACCTCTCGGAGCACTGGCCCGCGCTCGATCGGTTCGAGGGAGACGAATACCGGCGCATCCTGGCCCCGGTCTACCACGCTGCCGGTCTCCTCGCCGTCGGCTACCTGTACGAGATTGCTCCCCGTCCCCGCGCGTAGCGTACGAGCGGCGCCGCGGGCTCTGGCCGTGGACTGTGCCTGGACGCTACCGTTCATGTGAGGCCGGACCTCCGGCTCCGCCCTGAACGCCGGAGACACGCATGAACCCGGATCGATACAACCAGGCTCAGATGGTCGCCGGGCCGAACCGGCTGTTCAAGACTGTACCCGTGGTCTCCACCATCGAGTATTCCCTCGAGGATTGAACCCATGGTCTACGTGGTCCGTTCACTCGCTGTCGCCGCCGCGGTCGTGGCGGGCACGGGATCCCTCGCCGCCCAGGAGTCACCCTACTCAGGGTACACCGGGCGGCCCATCAAGGCCCTCGCCGACGAGCAGGTCGCGGCGCTGCTCGATGGAGCGGGGATGGGACTCGCGCTCGCGGCCGAGTTGAACGGATTTCCGGGACCAAAGCACGTGCTAGAGTTGTCTGACACGCTGAAGATCGATGACGACCAACGTGCGCACCTCACGCGGATCTTCGAGTCCATGCGCGGGGAGGCCGTCGTGTTGGGCAAGCGCATCCTAGCGCTCGAGCGGGAATTGGATTCCCTCTTCGCCTCGGGGAAGATCCAGCGCGATCGGATGGGAGCCCTCACTGGAGAGATCGGACGCCTGCAGGGAACCCTACGCGCCGTTCATCTAGCCGCGCATCTCGAAACCGCGGCCCTGCTGCACGTGCAGCAGATCCGCCTGTACCACGAGATCCGCGGCTATGTAGTTGCCGATCACGAACAGCACCGGAGCCACCGACAGTATGAGTGACCACCGCCGCTCGAGTCGCGTTCGCAAACCGTTTATCACCACGCTGCTGGTGCTCGCGTTCCTCGGGGTCTCGGACCGGATGTCGGCCCAGCAGGATGGCCTGGCCGTGGCCAGGGCTTATCGGGAAGCACACGGCGCTCAGGTGCTCGCCGAGTTCGTCGAGTTGTTGGCACTGCCGAATGTGGCTTCCGATGCGACCGGAATCCGGCGCAACGCCGACTTCCTGGTGGCGCAGCTCCGTGACCTCGACATCTCTGCCGAATTGCTTTCGTTGCCGGGGGCACCGCCGATCGTCTTCGCGGAGATGCGGGTACCGGGCGCCACCCGGACGCTTGCGCTCTACGCCCATTACGACGGCCAGCCCGTCGACCCATCCCGCTGGCGACACGGCCCGTGGGAGTCCACGCTCTACACGGGCGCGATGGAGCAGGGAGGCCAGCGGCGACCCCTCCCAGCCCCGGGAGAGCGGATCGATCCCGAATGGCGGATCTATGCCCGGTCGGCCGGGGATGACAAAGCACCAATCGCGGCCCTGTTGCAGGTGTTCAGAGCGTTCCGCGAGGCAGGGGTCACGCCGACTTCCAATCTCATCCTGTTCTTCGAAGGCGAAGAGGAGGCCGGATCCCCACATCTGCGGACGTATCTCGAGGCCCATCGCGCCCGCCTTGCCGGCGTCGATGCGTGGCTGTTCTTGGACGGCCCCGTCCATCAGAGTGGCCAACCGCAGATCGCCTTCGGCGCCCGTGGGGTGACCGGGCTGGAGGTGACGGTGTATGGCGCCACCCGATCACTGCACAGCGGCCATTACGGTAATTGGGCGCCGGTCCCCGGCGAAATGCTGGCCGAGCTGCTGGCGTCCATGAAGGATGAACGGGGCACAGTGCTCATCGACGGATTCTACGACTCCGTCGAGCCGATCGGACCAGCGGAACGTGATGCGCTGGCTCGGCTGCCGGCCTACGACGAGGAGCTGAAGCGAGAGCTCGGACTGTCGTGGACCGAAGGAGCGCCTGCGACCTTGGCGGAGCGCCTGTTGTTGCCGTCGCTCACCGTTCGCGGCTTGGAGAGTGGAAACGTCGGGGCGCTCACGCGCAACGTGATTCCGTCGACAGCGACGGCGGCACTCGGCGTGCGCCTCGTGAAGGGGAACGATCCCGACGCCATGCTGGATCTCGTCGAAGCGCACATTCGCCAGCAGGGATTCCACATCGTTCGAGACGAGCCCGATCAAGCGACGCGGCTCGCCCATGCGAAGCTTGCCAAGGTGACTCGGGAGGGCGGATATCCGGCGGCCCGTACACCCATGGACTTGCCGATCGTGCAGCGCCTGATCGCCGCTGCTCGGCGTGCATCTGGCCGGGAACTCCTGCTGATGCCGGGGCTGGGCGGTTCGCTGCCCCTCTATCTCTTCACGGATCTGCTCGACGCAGCGGCGGTTGTCGTCCCCGTGGCCAACCACGACGACAACCAGCATGCGCCCGACGAGAATCTGCGGGTCGGGAACCTCTGGTATGCCATCGACCTGTTCGGCGCGCTCCTGACGATGCCGCAATGAACACCGCAGCCTGACCTCAGGAGATCCTACAGATGACGCAGTCCAAGCCAGGATGGGTCACCGTCGCAACATATGGCGCCACCTTCGAGGCCGAGCTGGCTGCGGGACGGTTGGAGAGCGTCGGCATTCCCTCACGCATCGACCAGCGAGGTGCCGTCGGACTGTTCGGGCCCGGTCACCAGGGTCGCACGGTGCGGGGCGTGGCGCTCTTGGTACCAGCGGACAGGCTGGACGATGCCATGGCCGCGCTCGATCTCGCGTGAACCGCATCTGGGGCATCGACTCGTGCCGGTCGTGATTCGTGCCGGCGAGCATCGGGACCTCCCCGATATCACGCGCATCTACAACCACTACGTGTTGACGTCGCACGTGACCTTCGACGTCGAGCCCGTGAGCCTTGGCGAGCGCGAGCTGTGGTTCGCAGGCTTCGGGCCACGGGGCCGCCAACGTCTCTACGTTGCCGAAGACGAGGGACGTTCCGTCGGCTACGCGACCAGCACACCGATCCGACCGAAGCCTGCCTACGCGCCCTCGGTCGAGACCACCGTATACGTCTCGCCCGAACGGGTGGGTCGGGGCATTGGCCGAATCCTCTACGAGAAGCTGCTGAGCGCTCTGGAAGAGGAAGATGTCCATCGAGCTTACGCGGGCATCGCCCTTCCCAACCCACCATCCGTGGCGCTCCACGAGGCACTCGGCTACCGGCACGTCGGTACGTTCTCGGAAGCGGGCCGCAAGTTCGGCCGGTACTGGAGCATCGGATGGTGGGAACGTCGGTTTCAGTGATGCGCAGGCCCGGCACCACGGCGGGGGGAGCATATCATGGACGTGATCAACTTGCAGGAGAAGCTCGCGAGCTTCGACGAGTACTGGAGTCCGCGCATCGTGGGCGAGCTCAACGGGCAGTACATCAAGCTCGCAAAACTCCAAGGGACGTTCGTCTGGCACCACCACGCCTCGGAGGATGAGCTCTTCCTGGTGCTGAAGGGCCGCCTGACAATGGAGTTTCGCGATCGAACGGTGACCCTGGGAGAGGGCGAGTGTTTGATCGTTCCCCGCGGCGTGGAACATCGCCCCTCTGCCGACGACGAGGTACATGTCTTGCTCTTCGAGCCCATCACGACCGTCAATACCGGAAACGTGCGGAACGCACGAACAGTCGAGCTTCCGAAGCGCGCTTGAGCAGCAGGGCGTGCGCAGACGCCCCTGCTTACCATCAAACCAAGAGGTTGCCGCCCATGAAACAGTCCCCTGGGAGCTGTGTCGCCTGTCATCGAGACGAAGAGGCAACACCGCTCATCCCCCTCCACTACCGTGGTACCTCTCTGTGGATCTGTCCCCAGCACTTGCCGGTGCTGATCCACGATCCCGCTCAGCTGGTCGGCCGGCTCCCCGGAGCGGAGAACCTCCGGCCAGCCGACCACCACGACTAACCGTGCTGGCGTACGTCTTCTGGCACACCGCCCTCACGGATACGCGGTCAGAGGAATACGAGCAGTGGCTCACGGCATTTCACGCGGCGCTTTGCGCTGACCCACTGCCAGGCTTCATCGGCTCCATGAGTTTTCGGATGGACCGAGCACCGTGGTTGCCCGCAGCGGGACAGGTATACGAAAACTGGTAGCTAGTGGAGCAGTCCGCGTCATGAAGCGTCCCGCGAGCGCCCTAGTGCTGCTGGCGATCGCCGAGCTCCTGGGCATGAGCCTGTGGTTCTCGGCGAGCGCCGTGTCGGACGAATTCCGAGCCATGTGGTCGCTCAGTCAGTCGCAGGCCGGGTGGCTCACGACCGTCGTGCAGCTCGGGTTCGTCGTCGGCACGGCGACGGCCGCCGTGCTCAACCTGGCCGACCTGGTGCCCGCCCGCAGGTACTTCGCGACCGCGGCCGCGTTCGGCGCGTTGGCCAACGCCGCGCTGGTCATCACGCCCGACTATCGCCTGGCCCTCGGACTCCGCTTTGCCACCGGGTTCTTCCTGGCCGGCGTGTACCCACCAGGAATGAAGATGGCCGCAACGTGGTTCCGTCGCGGACGGGGCCTGGCGATCGGCACCGTGGTCGGTGCCTTGACCGTAGGCAAGGCGGCTCCGTACCTGATGCGCGCGTGGATGCCGGGAGGCATTGTTCCCGTAGTGCTGTCGGTCTCCGCAGGAGCCATTTTTGCGTCGGTGCTCGTCATCGCCACCTATCGCGATGGACCGTACGCCTTCAGTCGCAGGCCGTTCTCGTGGGATTTGGTGGGAAGCGTGCTGCGACAACGCGAAATGCGGCTGGCCACCGGTGGTTACCTCGGTCACATGTGGGAACTGTACGCGTTCTGGACTTGGATCCCGGCGTTCCTCGCAGCGAGTGTCGCGGCCGGCGGGCAGGCGATCTCCGAAACGGCCGTGAGCTTCATTGCCTTCTTCGCCATTGCAGTGGGAGGTGTCGGGTGCCTTTGGGGTGGATGGGTGGCCGACCGTATCGGATACGATCGCCTAGTGATCCGCGCCATGGCCGTGAGCGGGATCTGCGCGCTCCTCACCGGGCTCGTCTTCGGATCGACGCTGTGGCTCGTCGTGCCGTTGACGCTGATCTGGGGATTCTTCGTCATCGCCGACTCAGCGCAGTTCAGCGCCCTCATCACGGAGGTCGTACCCGCGCACGCCGTGGGGACCGCCCTCACGATCCAGACGTCGCTCGGATTTCTGCTCACGATGCTCACCATCCAGCTCGTGCCCGCCCTGGCAGAAGTCGGCGGCTGGCGTTGGGCGTTCGCAATCCTCACGTTCGGACCAATGGTGGGTATCTGGTCCATCGCTCGACTCGCACCAAGGCTGCGACGGGGAACCGCCAATTCGGATCAGGCCATCGACGACAGCCACACCGGACCGGGGTGACGGAGCATGAACACGACAGATATCAGCTGCGGTAGATGAATCCCAGACTTCGGTCCCATGTGGCGGTGTTCGAGTTGAATACCAGTCTCATGCTCGCCGTCCTCGACGATCTCGGCACCGACCGAGGATGGGTGCAGCCCTCCGATGGCGGCGCGGGCATGCCCGGCATCGCCGTGCACGTACTCGATGCGCGGAACTTCCTTGCGCAGGTGCTCTCGGTCGTCGTCGCAGACCCGCTGCTCCAGGCCATCCGCGACGCGAAGCGCGTACAGGACCTCCAGACTCTGCCGTCTCCGACCCGGGCATCGGCGGTGTGGCTCACCCTTTCGCGGCGGATTCGACCCACGCTGCGTGACCTCTCCGACGAGGCGCTCGATGCACCGCCACCGCACCAGTTCCCGGTGAACGATCCGACCACGCTCGGGGCCATTGCCTTTCTGCTGCAACACGAGGCGTACCACATCGGCCAGCTCGCGATCCTCCGCAAAGTCGCCGGGCTCCCGGCCATTGCCTACGTCACGCGGCCCGACCTCTGGTAACCTGGGCGGATTGCGGTGCTTCCGGACCACTGGGTACCCTTCCTCCAACCTCCAGCGGGCAGTCCGACTGTCGAGGACTCCGTCTACCCCGCATTGTCCAAGTGAAGGACCTACACATGCGTACTCTAACGTTCCCAAGTCGTGCCGGCGTAGCGCTCACCGCCGGAGCGCTTTTTGCCGTGGCGTGCATCGGCAGCTCCAGCAGTCACCAGCCGATCGCACAGCAAGAACTGGCCTCTCGACTCGGTCGCGCCGACGCACCCCTCATTCTCGATGTTCGGAGCGTGGAGGAGTATCGCTTGGGACACATCTCGAGCGCGATCAACATCCCGTACCAGCAGATCGGTGCGCGCCTGAACGAGCTGGCTGCGTCAAGAGACCGTGACATCGTCGTCTACTGCGAAAGCGGCCCGCGGACCGAGACGGTCGAGGCCCGGCTCAGGCAGGCGGGGTTCGAGCGGGTGTATCACCTCGACGGCGACATGGCTGGCTGGCGTCGCAGCCGCCTACCGACGGAAGCACCATAGGCACCACCCGCTATGCCCGGATTTACCGGGTCGTCCGCCGCATACCGCGGGGCAGAGTGGCCACCTATGGCCAGGTTGCCCGTCTCGCCGGCATCGCCGGTCACGCGCGCCAGGTCGGCTATGCGCTTCACTCGCTCCCCGACGGCGACAACGTTCCCTGGCATCGGGTGGTCAATGCCCGCGGCCATATCAGTCCCCGTTCACAGCCGGGAGACGACCGGCTTCAACGACATCTGCTCGAAGCCGAGGGCATTGCGTTCGACACCTCGGGCAAGGTGTCGCTGGATCGTTTCGGGTGGCAGCCACCTGCGACCGAGTTGGCTGTCGGCAGGTAGGTATCTTCAGTCGAAGTACTGGATCACGGAAGCAATACGAACGTTCCTGGCCAGAATCCCGTTGACCTGTTGACGCTCGAATAGCCCTCGCGATGATGCCTCACGATCACGACACCACACCGCCGGCTGCGCCGCGGATCATCTTCGAGCCGCTGCATGAGGGCATCTCCGTCCCGACGCGGCAGACGGACGGAGCCGCCGGATACGATGTGCGCGCCGACCTCGCCGGCCGGACGGTGACCGTCGTTATCGGCTCGTCCGGGGAACGGCGGGAAACCGCCATCGCCAACGGACGCCTGGTCCTGGAACCCGGCGATGTCGCCCTCGTGCCAACCGGGTTCAGGGCGCGTGTGCCGACGGGATTCGAGGCGCAGATTCGGATCCGGTCGTCCGTCGCCTTCGGTCGAGGGCTGATCTTGCCCAACGCTCCGGGGACAATCGACTCCGACTACCCTGACGAGTGGCTGGTCATGGTAAAGAACGATTCGCTGCGCTCGAGCGAGATCAGACACGGCGAACGGATTGCACAGGTGATACTCACGCGGTTCGCAGTGCTGCCGTGGGAGAGGGGGTCGGTTGGGCAGTCGACCGATCGCAACGGGGGGTTGGGCAGCACGGGCATTCACTAGGCAGCATCACATGATCGGAGGAGCCGGGATGGCCGGGAAGGTCCGATACTACGAAAGCGCCTCTCTCCGGATCTCGTACGACGTCGAGCGATGCATCCACGCAGCCGAGTGCGTGCGTCGCCTGCCGGACGTGTTCAACCCGGATCGCCGTCCGTGGGTCGATCCAGATCGAGCCACTGCGGATGCCATCGAAGAGACGATCGTTCACTGTCCGACGGGAGCACTCCACTGCGAGCGGTTGACCGGTGGCAGCGAGGAGCGACCTGATCCGGACAACACGGTAGCAGTCTCTCCGGACGGCCCGCTCTACCTTCGCGGGCGGGTCCGGGTGAGCGCCGCGGATGGAGCCACGATGCTGGACGACTACCGAGTGGCGCTCTGCCGCTGCGGCGCATCCGCCATCAAGCCGCTGTGTGACGGGAAGCATCTTGCGATCGGGTTCCAGGATACCGGCGGTGTTCGGGAGGCGACGGGATCGAGCGACGCCGCCGCAGGAGGAGCGGTAACGGTCAGCCCGCAACCCAATGGCCCGAACATCGTGCGCGGCGCGTTTTACCTGGTGGACGGTCGAGGAACCCGCTGCTCTCGCTACGAGAAGGCCGCCTTCTGTCGGTGCGGTCACTCCAGGAACAGGCCCTTCTGCGACGGTTCCCACGTGTCGGCAGGGTTCCGTGCCGACTGACGGCGTTCGCGGAGAAGAGCGGAACCCAGATCGCCCAGCCGTGGATCGAGCTGCGACGTTCTCGAGCGACGCCGGTCGCGTGTGGGACGCTCGCTACGCCAAGGCCGGATACGCCTACGGCACCGCTCCCAACGCATTCCTCACGTCCGTCGCGCACCATCTTCCCCCTGGCCGCGTACTGAGCCTCGGTGAGGGAGAGGGCAGAAACGCCACGTACCTCGCTGCGGAGGGCTGGAGCGTGCACTGTGTGGATGCCTCCGCGGTGGGACTCGATAAGGCACTCCGGCTCGCGACCGAAGCCCACGTCACGATAACGACCGAGGTCGTGGATCTCGCGGTGTACGACATCGGTCCAGCAACGTGGGACGGGATCGTCTCGATCTTCTGCCATCTACCGCCCGCTGCGCGGCGTCGCCTGCACCAACAGGTCGTCCGCGGCCTCAGGCCCGGGGGCGTACTGATCCTCGAGGCGTACACACCGCAGCAACTCGCGTACGGAACCGGCGGCCCACCCGTCGCCGACCTCCTTGTCACGCTCGACGAGCTGCGCTCGGCGCTGGACGGTCTCGACTTCGTGATCGCACACGAGCTGGAGCGCGACGTGCTCGAGGGACGACTCCACGTCGGCCGGAGCGCTGTGGTTCAAATCGTAGGAAAGAAGCGCGACCCGGCGGCGCGCTCATGATGCGACTCTGGCTCGTGCTCACCTTCGCCCTCACCGCGTGTCAGAACGGGTCGGGAAGCGGATCCATACGCCTCACCTGGCGTCCCGTCGACTCGGTCAACGTAGACCTGCCACCGGGCATCCGGGTGTTCGCTGGGCACAGCAGCATCCCGCCGGTCCGCGCCTGGGCCGTGCGCATCAATGAGCCCGATCCCCAGCTCGTCACCCGCGTCCGGCTCTCCAGTGATGCTGATGACGGTCGCGAGACGTTGACCAGCTTCGCCACTGGCGACGACGTGTGCGTTGCCGTCAACGGTGGGTACTTCGCGATGGACCGCACGCCCTCGGTGCATGCGGGACTGTTGCTCGTGGAAAACCACTTGGTCGCCCCGGCCACCCGAGCGGTCGAGCGGGACGCTCAGACGTACGAGGCCGCTCGTGCGGCCATCGGATTCACGAACGATGATGAGATCGAGATCACTTGGGCGACCACGAGAGGGGACACGTTGCTCGCTTGGCCGGACCCGCCGGCGCACGCGCCCGGCATGCCGGCAGCGGTCGATTCGGCGTTGGCGCGCCCCTGGAACGTGCGCGACGCCGTTGGCGCCGGTCCCATGCTCGTCGTCGACGGTGCGGTCCGTGTGACGACCGACGAAGAGATATTCTTCGGCAGTGCGATACCGAGGACGCATCCCCGCACTGCCGTCGGTCGCACGGCCGATGGGGACCTGATCCTGCTCGTGGTCGATGGCCGCCAGCCGGCGAGCCGTGGCGTGGACCTGGTGGAGCTGGCCACCATCATGCGTGACCTTGGCGCCGAACGCGCCTTGAATCTCGACGGAGGAGGGTCTTCGGCACTCGTCGTGCGAGGACGGCTCCTCAACCGCCCCCTCGGCGACACGACGCAGCGCGAGGTGGTGTCGGCACTGGTCACCTACTGCCCCGGGCAGGCACGCGGAGATCAGCAGATACCGTGACGAGTGACATGCCGCCCCGACACATGACACCCGAGGAGTTCCGCGCGGCCGGTCATGCCGTGATCGATTGGGTGGCACACTACCTCGAGATGCTGGAGCAGTACCCCGTGCTGGCACAGGTGGAGCCCGGAGCGATCCGTGACCGCCTTCCCGACACGCCGCCAAGTGAAGGAGAGCCGCTCGAGGCCATCCTGGCCGACCTCGACACGATCATCCTCCCCGGCATCACCCACTGGCAGTCACCCCGGTTCTTCGGCTACTTCCCGGCAAATGCCTCGCCTCCGGCGATCCTCGGTGACCTCGTGTCGTCGGGTCTCGGCGTGCAAGGCATGCTTTGGTCGACGAGCCCCGCGTGTACGGAACTCGAGACCCACGTGCTCGACTGGCTCGTCGATCTCCTGGGGTTACCGCCGGCATTCAGGTCGTCGGCCAGTGGAGGCGGCGTGATCCAGGATACGGCGTCCTCCGCCACGCTCTGCGCGATGCTCGCTGCCCGGGAGCGCACAACCGATTTTGCCACCAACCGTCATGGCGTCGATCGCCCATTGACGGCCTACGCGTCCTCCCAGGCGCATTCGTCCGTCGAGAAGGCCATCGCGATCGCCGGCGTCGGCAAGGATCGGTTGCGGCTCATCGAGGTCGACGACCACTTCGCCATGCGCCCGGACATGCTCGAGCGAGCGATCCGAGCCGACCTCGACGCCGGGCTCACTCCATTCTTCGTGTGCGCCACGGTTGGCACCACATCGGTTACGGCAATCGACCCCGTGGCGGCGATCGGGACGATCTGCCGACACCACGGACTCTGGCTCCACGTGGATGCCGCCCTCGCCGGAAGCGCGGCTATCTGTCCCGAATTCCGTTGGGTCCATGACGGCGTGGAGTTGGCAGACAGCTACTGCTTCAACCCGCACAAGTGGCTGCTCACCAATTTCGATTGCGACTGCCTCTACGTCGCGGACCGGGAACCGCTCATCAAGGCGCTGAGTGTCGTGCCCGAATATCTTCGCAACGTGGCCACGGAGTCGGGAGCCGTGTTCGACTACCGAGATTGGCACGTGCCGTTGGGACGCCGGTTCCGCGCACTGAAGCTGTGGTTCGTGCTCCGGCACTATGGCGTCGCCGGGCTGCAGCGACATATCCGACACCATGTGCAACTGGCCCGCACCGTGGCAGACTGGGTGCGAGACGATCCGGCATTCGAGCTCGTAGCCCCGGTCCCCTTGAACCTCGTATGCTTCCGCCACCGGGGGGACGACGCCTTCAACGAGGCCCTGCTGAGCCGGCTCAACGCCTCGGGAGAACTGTTCCTGACACACACCAAGCTCGGCGGTCGCCTGGTCCTGCGATTGGCGATTGGCGGGACGTACACCGAACAGCGTCACGTACAAGCGGCGTGGGACACCATTCGTGCCTCCGCGCGTGCGCTCTCCGGCTAGCGGCAATGAGTACCAGCGCTCACCTCGTTCGGCGGCCGTCATGACACCGCGGAGTCTCGGGTTCATGCCGCGACTTCACCGGTGGCTCGTCCTGATCGGCCTCTTCATGATGGCAAGCCCATTCCTGCTTACTCTCGTCTCGCGCAGTTCCCTGCGCTCCAACGGCGCCTGGGCTGCCGGCCTCGAACGGCGGGTCGATTCACTGATCGAAGTGGGGCAAGGCGGGACGTCACCCGATTCAGCCGTCATCGCGATGGAGCTGTCGGCTGCAGGGCGTGGACTCGAGCGCGCGCGTCGGCACGTGACTCGCGCAGAGACGAGGCTCGAGACCCTGTGGCGCTGGAACGGCCAGGGACCGCTGCTCCTCGTGGCGGGAGCGATCCTCGTCTTCCTTGGATATCGCGTTTTCCGGTTCGAGCAATTCGGCGACTGACACGACGGTCCCGGCGCCCGGTGCGGAAAGGAGTCTGACCTATGCAGTTCGACCTGAGTTCCGGGATGGCGGTGCTCAGCCGCACCCCGACGGTGCTCGATGCGCTACTCCGTGACCTGCCCGCGGAGTGGGTCAACGGCGCCGAAGGCCCCGATACTTGGAGCCCCTACGACGTCATCGGACACTTGATTCACGGCGAGGAAACCGACTGGATCCCGAGGGCGCGCATCATCCTGGCTGAGGGAGACAACCATCCTTTCGAACCGTTCGATCGCTTCGCGCAGAAGGAGAAGTCGTCGGGTCGGACGTTGCACGACCTGCTCGACGAGTTTCGTCGGCTGCGGGGCGAGAATCTCGAAACGCTCGCCTCATGGACACTGAGCGCAACCGATCTGGAGCGGCGTGGCCGCCATCCCGAGCTTCGCGTCGTAACGCTGCGTCAGATGCTCGCCTCCTGGGTCGCCCACGACTTGGGTCACATCGGACAGATCGTTCGCGTGATGGCGAAGCAGTATGCCGAGGCGGTGGGGCCGTGGAAAGCATACATGTCCGTGTTTCGGCCCTGACGATCGGTGTCCCCGAAGTGGGACATCAACGGGCAGACGAGGACGACGGCACTTACCCGTAACCCAACTACTACAAACAACTTAGCTTACCATCCGTAGCGGGCACACCCTTTGCCTCCATGGTCGCTGGGACTCACTGGAGGGTGTCATGTCTCGCAGTCGTCTGATTATGGGTTTGGCGTTGGCCATTGGGTTCGCCGGTCTACCTGGCACGATCGCCGCACAGCACCTGCGCGTGCTCCCTCCCCGTCACATGCTGGGTATCAACGGCACCGTCGTCCGACCGGTCGGAGAGTTCCAGCAATTCGTCGACTGGGGAGGTGGGCTCGGCATGTACGGCGTCGTCAACCTCTCGCCGGACGGGCTCGTCGGTCTTCGGTTCGACGGATCGTTCGTCATCTACGGCCACGAGCGCTACGCGACACCGCTGAGCCCCTGGGTACCTCGAGTGTGGGTCGACGTGAACACCGACAACATGATTCTGAGTTTTGGCCTCGGCCCGCAGCTCACGTTCGGTAACGGACCGATTCGGCCCTATGTGTTCGGCACGGCCGGGTTGGCCTACTTCACCACCGTGTCGTCGGTCAAGGGTGCCGATAACCTCGACGCCTTTGCCCAGAGCACCAACTTCGACGACGTCACCGCGGCGCTCACCGGAGGCGCCGGCATGCTGTTCCGTCTCACACGAGGCCGACATCCAGTGTCGCTCGATCTCTCGGTACAGTCCACCCATCACGGAGAGGCGGACTACCTGCGGCGCGGAAGTATCGTTGAGAATCCCGATGGCTCGCTGACGCTGTACCCAATACGCAGTGAGACGAACATCGTCACGTTCCGCGCGGGGATCGCGATCGGTCTCTAAGGAATCGCCTCCGTCATCGGATTGGGCGCGCGTCCCCGTCGGCCTTCGGGTCGGCGGGGACGCGCCCCGTTATGGGGCCACGGCAGTCACCCAAAGCGAGCACGGTGCGACCGACTTGACACGGAGCTATCTTCATGCTATCATATTGATAGACCATTTCGGAGGTGGCAATGATTCGCGAGAACCAGCGGCAGGCCGCTTCGGGATACATCGCCCTGACGGGACTACTGGTTGCTACGGCGGTAGTTGGGTACTGGTTCTACACGGCCGTACTTGCGGAGAGTCCGGGGCAGATCGTGGCCGCAGTCGTGGTGTTCACCGTGCTCATGTTCCTGTTTGCGGGGCTCTTCGTCGTGAACCCCAACGAGGCCCGTGTGCTGCAGCTCTTCGGCAAGTATGTGGGAAGCGTGAAGACACCGGGACTGCGATACGCCAACCCGTTCTACACGAAGCGCAAGATCTCCCTTCGCGTGCGCAACTTCGAGACCGGCAAGCTCAAGGTAAACGACTGCAACAGTAACCCAATCGAGATTGCTGCAGTGGTCGTCTGGCGGGTGATCGACTCCGCGGAGGCGCTCTTCGAAGTCGACGACTACGAAGAGTACGTGCACGTGCAGAGTGAATCGGCGCTTCGCGGGCTGGCGACCCGGTATCCGTACGACGCGCACGAAACCGAGGACACGGCGCTCACCAGCCACACCGCGCAGATCGCCGAGCAGCTGCAGGTCGAGATCCAGGAGCGGCTGCAGAAGGCGGGAGTCGATGTCATCGAAGCACGGATCAGTCATCTCGCCTACGCACCCGAGATCGCCCATGCCATGCTTCAGCGTCAGCAGGCGAGCGCCATCATCGCAGCGCGACGGAAGATCGTCGACGGCGCCGTCGGGATGGTGGAGATGGCCCTCGAGCAGCTGGCTGACAAGTCGATCATCGATCTCGATGAGGAGCGCAGGGCCTCGATGGTGAGCAACTTGCTGGTCGTGCTTTGCTCCGACCGAGGCACTCAGCCGGTCGTGAACACGGGATCATTGTACCAGTAGGAATCTCGTGCCGAAGCGAAAGGCGTTTCTATTGCGTCTCGATCCGAAGACCTACGACGACCTGGAACGCTGGGCCAAGGACGAGTTGCGAAGCGTCAACGGCCAGATCGAGTTCCTGCTGCGACGCTCGTTGCAGCAGGCCGGGCGGGCCCGAGACAAGAAGGAGCCCTGAGAATCGCGCCAGGGGCCGGCCTCACACCGACGAGGCCGGCCCCTGGTTTTTCCCGCTGCGGTTGCCCCGACCTACCCGACGAGTTCCTCCATTTCTTTCGCGGCCCGCTCCAGGATCTCCCGGATCTTCCCGCGCTTTGCCTCATCTTCACGGAGCTTCCACGCCGCCCGGTATGAATGGGTCGCCAGTCGCCCCATGAGCCTGGTCACTTCGGGCATGGGATCGGAGAACAGTCCGTCGAGTGTCTCTTCGATGCGATCGAAGATGTCCTCGACGGTCGACTTGTTTTCGTCGAGGAACTTGAGCCCCTCCTCGGTGATCGAATAGACCTTCTTCCCCTCCTGCTCTTCGCACTTCACGAGGCCCTCGTCCTCGAGCCACTGCAGTGTTGGGTACACCGTACCGGGCGAGGGCTTGTAGCACCCGTGGGTGTGTTGCTCCAGCTCTTTCATGACCTCGTAGCCATGCATTGGCCGATCTTTGAGCAGCTTGAGGATCACGTACTTCATGTCGCCGGACTCGAACCAGACGCGCCGGCGCCGACTGCCCTTCTGCCCACTGCGACCCCACCAGAAATCGGGGCCAAATCCGAACATTCCTCCGCCGCTACGCATGGCACACCTCGCTGCGATATGTTTAGATATATCGTCCAGATGTTACGTACGTAATATCTTACGATATATCTTAATTGTCAACAGCCCAAGACCCGCGCCATCGGGGGGGTCGGCCATCTTGGCGCCTCACCGCACCCCACACGTCACCGCCGGCCCTCGCGTCGGTCTCTCACGTGGCATAGGTTTGGGCGCCGTATTCCTCTCCCAAAAGGTTGAACCATGACGCTCCGTCTCGCGCTCGTCCTCGCCACGCTGGGCAGCCTCGCGGCTGCACCATCGGGGCGCGCCCAAGAGACGTTCGATTTCTATGCCCGTGGCCCGTACCGAGCCACAGTGCCCCGGCCAGACTCGCTGCTGGGCTACGGCGCCGGTGCACGGCATACCCAGTACTCCGAGCAACAGGCTGTGCTCGACGCGCTGATGGCAGCCGCCCCGGAACGCGCGCGCGTCGAGCGGATCGGCATCACTGAAGAGCAGCGACCGATGCGAGTGCTGCTCATCTCAGCCCCGGAGAACCTCGCCCGGTTGGACGAGATCCGAGCGGATCTCGCCCGGCTCGCCGACCCACGCTCGACCGACCCCGAGCAAGCAGCCGCGATCGCGGCCCGCACGCCGATCGCCGTCATGCTTTCGTTTTCCATCCACGGCAACGAGCCGGGTGGGTTCGAAGCCGCGATGTGGGTCGCCTACGACCTCCTGGCGTCGGAGGAGCCGGCCACCATCGAGATGCTGCGGAACACGCTCGTGATCTTGAATCCGTCGGCCAATCCTGATGGCCACGAGCGCTTCGCGGTGTGGTACAACTCCCTCGGCGTCGGAACGGACGAGCCGTTCGCGTACGAGTGGAACGAACCCTGGGGCATCTGGGGACGGTACGGCCACTACCGATTCGACATGAACCGTGATCTGATCGCGCTGGCACAGGCACCCACCCGGGCCATGTTGAGTGCGATCACGCGGTGGCATCCTCAGGTCTTCGTCGACCTCCACAGCACGACCGAGCAGTACTTCTTTCCACCACCCGCGGCGCCCGTGAACCGGAACCTGCCGGCTCAGACCGTTCGCTGGCTCGAGACGTTCGGGCAGGGCAACGCCGCGGCCTTTGACCGGTACGGCTGGCAGTACTACACCCGCGACGTGTTCGACCTGTTCTACGCCGGCTACTTCGACGCAGGCCCGTCGCTGCATGGCGCGACCGGCATGACCTACGAGACCGACGGCGGGAAGGCACTCACGCGCCGCCGCGACGACGGCACGGTCATCACCTTTCGAGAAGGTATTGCGCACCACTACGTGGCGGCCCTGGCCACGGTCGAGACGGCGGCGGCGAACCGACAGGCTCGACTGCGGGATTACTACGACTTCCATCGCACCACCATCGAGGAGGCGCGCGCAGCGCGCATGAAGCGGATCACCGTCATGCCGGACACCGATCCCACCAACCTGGCACGTCTGGCCGCCTTGCTCCTGCACCACGACATCGAGGTTCACCGCCTGACCGCTCCCTACGCGGCGTCCGCAGCACACGCCTACGGGGATGGGCCGCGTGCCCGTGGAGTGCGGCGCACGTTTCCCGTTGGCGCGCTGGTCATCGATCTGGATCAGCCAAAGGGGCGTGTCGCCCGAGCCCTCCTCGAGCCCGCCGCCGAGCTCGACGGCGAGTTCTACGAGCGCCAGGTTGCGAAGTTCGAGCGGAATCGGCGCCGCGGCCCCGGCGCGACGAGCGAGCGATACGAGTTCTACGACCTGACCGCGTGGTCACTGCCGCTCACACTCGGCCTGGACGCGTACTGGACGGAAGATCTGCAGACGATCACGGCCACCGCGCTGACGCTTCCCGCTTCCGGTGACCCGGTGCGGGCGCTCGCGCCGGTCGGCGCGGTTTCCGGCCGAGCAGGGTCTGCCTACGTCTTCAGCAATGACCGGCAGGCCGCAGCGGAACTCGCGATGGCGCTCCTCAGGGAGGGCTTCGTGGTGAACGTCAGCACGGAGGAGCTCCGCGCCGACCGCGTCAGCTATCCCCGGGGGACGTTTGTGGTGCGCGTCACGCGAAACCCCGACAGCGTGCACGAGCGCATCATGGCGCTCGCCGTCGAGATCGGCGTACCCGTCACCGCCGCGCAGTCCGCCTTCCCCGACTCCGGCCAGGTCGGGGTGGGATCACAAAGCGTGGATCCCGTCTTCGCACCGCGCATTGTCGTGGCCGCCGGCGACGGCATCTCGATCACGAGTTATGGCGCCCTGTGGCATTTCCTGGAGCGGGAGCTGCGACATCCCTTCGCACCGGTGGCGCTCGGATCCGTTGGACGCATGCACACGCTTTCCGACTACAACGTGTTCATCGTTCCGAGCGGCAGTGCCGGGACGATCCGCCGAGAGCTGGGGCCCGCCGGGATCGCGCGCCTAAAGCAGTGGGTCAGTGACGGTGGCGTCCTCATCGCCTATGATGACGCGGCCCTGTTTGCGAGCCACGAGGACGTCGGCCTGAGCAGCGTCAAAGCGCTTGGGTCCGAAGAGGACGAAAAGAAGGAGGAGAAGGGCGACAGCCTCCCCAGTGGAGCGGCGCTCGAGCCGCCGCTGGCCTCCCCCAGTGCAGACCTGGATCGCCCCGAATACGTGCCTGGGTCGATCTTCCGCGCCACGCTCGATCTCTCACACTGGCTCACCATGGGGTATCAGCAGAAGACCCTTCCGGTGCTGCTCCGCGGCAGCACGATGCTCGCTCCATCGGAGCGCGGTGACAACCCGGTGGTCTTTGTTGGGGATTCCCTGCTGCTTGCCGGGTTCAGTTGGCCCGAGAATACGGAGCGACTCCTGAACAAGACCGTGTGGGCGGCCACCGAACGTCACGGACGAGGTCATGTCGTGCTGTTTGCCGACGATCCGCTGTATCGGGCTTTTTGGAGGGGGCCTGCGCGGCTACTGACGAACGCAATGCTGTTCGGGAGCGGAAGATAACAGGCGGTTAGGCGGGTGAGCGGTGAGGCGGTTGGGTTTCCCCGCTAACCACCCAACCGCCTCACCGCTCAACCGTCCATTGGCTCGCGCTGTTCCCAGAGCATCCCCCGCTCACGCTGCGGGATCGTCACTGTGATCGTTTGGCGGCGCTTGTCACGCATGACTTCCATCTTCATGCTCTCGCCGGCACCGTAGGAGCGGATGATTCGGAGCGCGTGCGACGGGTTGGTTGGCTTGCGACCGTCGATGCTCACGATGACGTCGCCGCTCTGCAAACCGGTGAGTCCGTCGCTCGGCGCGCGAACCACCAGGAGCCCCTCACTCGTCCCGAAGTAGCGTCCGAGCTCCGCGTTCAGGCTCACCAACTCCATGTCGAACAGGCCGAAGGGCAGCAATCCACCCATGACCATGGGGGAGCCCGACCGGATGCGCACCCGCTCCGGCCCTTCGAGCTCCTCGAGGAACGGCATCGCAAAGCGGTAGCTGAAGGCGTTCGAATCTGGGCTGATGAACGAAAACGAATAGGCCTCGGGTTCGAGCTCGCGGAGCACCACGTCGGCGGACTTGCGCCCTCCGTCTCGCAGATACTCCACGCGAAGGGTCTGGCCCTCATCGAGTTCCCGGATGATATCGCGGAGCCTTGCGCTGGGCGACGGGTCGCGTCGTGTCATGCGTCCCAGCGCCGTTCCCTTGGCGCTCACGATCACGTCCCCGGCCTTGAGACCCGCCTCCTCTGCGGGGCCGCCGGGCGTCACACCACTCAGGCGCACCCCGAGGGAGTCCTGCCCGGAGCGGTATGTCGATTCCTCCAGCAGCACTCCCATCTTGGGCCGGTTCTCTGAGACGAAGACGCTCACGGCGCCGGGCCGGTCGCGCTCCACCTGAAATCGCTCCGCCAGGCTCTGGAGCTCTCCGGTCTGCAACTGCCGCTGAGCCGAGCGGAGCTCTTCGATTGCCTCGCGCAGCGCGCGGTTGGCCGCGTCGCCTTGGGCGGCCTGGAGCTCTTGCATGGCGTGCTCCAGTTGGCGCTGCGCTTCGCGAACCCGCTGCTGCGCCTCCACCATCTCTTGAGGGTTCCTCTTCTCGCCTTCCTGCGCTAACGCCGCGGTCGGAACCGCGATTCCGGCAAGAAGGAGCAGGTAGATCATTCGACGGGCTTTCATACTTCGACTCCTCGTTATGCTGTCAGCCGTCCACACCCTCGTCCTACCGAGATTGATTCGCAAGCCGCGGCGATCGTCGCACACAGCAAGCTCGGCGGGCGCGCGGCAGTCAGTCAGTATCCCACGTACGTCACCGGTTGAACGTGTGTGTTGACCAAGCGATCCATCAGCGTGACCCGGCGACGCCACAGATCCGCTACGGCCTCGTGCGGCGCTGCCTGGAGTTGGGCACGGTCGATACCCACGTCGACCACCGCGATGCGATCTTCGAGCTCGGCGATGGCCGCGGCCGTGACGCCGTTGACCACTCGTCCCTGTCGATTGTAGCTGTGGAGCACCCGCTCGAGCTGCTGCGATTCCTCCACCAGTGACGCAATCTCTTCAGGCGCCGACGCCGCGACCGCGGGCCGTGGCGGCGTATTGACACCGACAAACAGGACGAGCCCTGCCGCGGCAGCCAAGCCGGCCCAACTCGTATAGCTCCACCGACGGCGCCGTCGCGCGGACACGAACGCCTCGCGCACGGCCGGCCACCGGTCTCGCGGGGGGGAATGCCTCGGGAGGGCCCGGAGTGCCGCAACGCGCTGATGCAGACGATCAAGCTCGGCCCCGCACGCCTCGCATTGCTCGACATGGGCCCGTGCCGTGGCGGTACCCTCACCGTCACGAACCTCCAAGAGCTCACTGATCGTGCAATGTCTCAACATCCTGCCTCCTCACCGAGCATCATCCGAAGCCGCGCGTGCGCTCGAGACAGCTGCGACTTGGAGAAGCTCACCGTCTTGCCCATTTGCTCAGCAATCTCCTCGTGCGTATACCCTTCGACGTCGTGCAACCACACGACCGCCCGCGACGTCTCGGACAACTGGGCCAAGGCCGCTTCCAGATCCATGCGTAGCCCTACGTCGCCATCCCGGCGCCCCGCCCAGCCGCTGTCTTCCTCGAGTACCTCGGTATCGCGATACTTCTCGCGGCGGATGCGAATCAACGCCTTGCTCGACGCCACCCGCTTGATCCACGCCGTGAGGCTCCCGGGGGCCGAGCCCCGGAACCGTTTTATGCTGCGGCACACTTCGAGGAAGGTCTCCTGGAGCACCTCCTCCGCTTCCTCGGGCGTGCGGCAAATCCGGTGGGCCACCCCGTACACGGTCCCCTCGTAGGCGCGGTACACCCGCTCGAGGGCCGCCAGATCGCCCCCTTTTGCCCGTTGGATCGCGAGCTCGTCCAATGCCGCAGCAGTGACCTGTGCCATGCCCAGAAGTATAGATGCGCCGTGGACGGATGGGGTCGCACGCGGGATCGAACGAGCGGGAAGGGGGAGTGGGGCAGTGAGACCGCGTCGTTCCCTAGATCACCAGGTTGACCAGTTTGTCGGGAACGTAAACCGTTTTCTTGATTGGCTTTGCATCGACAAATCGGCGCACGGCATCTTCGGCCAACGCCCGCGCAACTGCCGATTCCTCGCCGATCCCAGCTGGCACCGTCACCCGACCCCGCACCCTGCCGTTCACCTGGACGACCAGCTCGATCTGGTCCTCACGCGCCATCTCTTCGTCGAAGGCGGGCCAGCAAGCGTCGAACACACCCGTGTCGTGACGCAACCGTTCCCAGCACTCCTCGGCGAAGTGGGGAGCGAGCGGCGCGAGCATGACCACCAGTGGCTCGAGCAGCTCGGCTCCCACATCCGGTCCGGCAGAATCGTCGGTACCCTTCCCACGCAGCGCGTTCACGTACTCCATCAGTTTCGCGATGGCCGTGTTATACCGGAGGTCCTCCAGGTCTTCAGCCACGCCGCGGATCGTCTGGTGCAGCTTCCGCATCACATCGACCGAGACCTCGCCCCCCTCGAACGTGGCCGCGCTCACCAGCCCCCATACCTTATCGAGGAACCGCCGGATACCGGAGATGCCCTCGTCCCGGAAGTCCCCCCCCTCCTGGTACGGACCGAGGAACATGAGGTACATGCGGAAGGTGTCCGCACCCCACCGTGCGATATAGTCGTCGGGGATGACGACGTTGCCACGCGACTTGGACATCTTCGCGCCGTCCTTCACGATCATGCCGTGCGCACGGAACCGGGCGAATGGCTCTTCGAAGCCGAGGTGGCCGAGATCGTGTAAGGCCATCGTAATGAAGCGCGAGTACATCAGATGCAGCACGGCGTGCTCGTTGCCGCCAATGTAACAATCGACGGGCAACCACTTGCTCGTCAGCGCCGGGTCGAACGGACGGTCATGGACGTCCGTGGACGGGTACCGCAGGAAATACCAGGCGGAATCGAGAAACGTGTCCGACACGTCCGTCTCGCGCCGACCGTTCGCTCCGCACGTCGGGCACGGTACCCGGTGCCAGTCCTGGGCACGCGCCAGTGGCGAGACGCCACTTTCGTCGGGCCGGAAGTCCTCGAGTGGAGGGAGCAGGACAGGCAGGTCGGTTTCCGGAACCGGCACGATACCGCAGGCATCGCAATAGATGATCGGGATGGGGGGTCCCCAGTAACGCTGCCTCGAGATGCACCAGTCGTGGAGTCGGTATTGGGTTTGCCGCCTGCCGGCGCCCTTGGTCGCGAGCCAGTCGGTGATCGCGGCGACCGCGTCGGCGCACGACATGCCGTCGAACTCCCCGGAGTTCATCATGGTGCCGTCCCACCCGGTAAAGAGGGGCGGGACGTCCGGAGCCGGCGCCAGTGCATCGACCTCGACGCCTTCCTTTGGCCTCACCACCTGCCGGATCTCCAGACTGAACTTCCGGGCGAATTCGTAGTCGCGCGCGTCGTGAGCCGGCACCGCCATGATGGCCCCCGTGCCGTACTCCATGAGCACGTAATCGGCAATCCACAGCGGGATGCGCTCACCCGTGGCCGGGTTGACGCAGTGGGCCCCGGTGAAGACCCCTGTTTTCTCCTTCTCGCCCACCCGACGCGACACCACGTCCATGGCCGACGTCCGGCGCCGATACTCGTCCACGAACCCCTGCTGCTCCGGCGTGGTGAGCTGGTCCACCACCGGGTGCTCCGGCGCCAACACCATATAGGTCGCCCCGAAGACCGTGTCGGGCCGGGTCGTGAACACGCGAATCTCGATCTCCGACTCGGTGGTGAACACCAGCTCGGCCCCGTCGGACTCGCCGATCCAGTTGGTCTGCATGAGCCGAGTCGATTCGGACCAATCGATGGTCCGGAGATTCTCGAGCAGGCGTTCGGCGTATTCCGTGATCCTGAAAAACCACTGCGCCAGGAATCGGTGGGTGACCGGCGTATCGGGATGGCGCTCGCACATCCCGTCGATCACCTGCTCGTTGGCGAGGACCGTCTTGCACTCCGGACACCAGTTGACCGGGGCTTCCTTCCGCACGGCGAGTCCGGCCTTGTACAACTGGAGGAAGATCCACTGGGTCCACGCGTAGTATCGCGGATCGGTCGTCTGGACCTCGTGGTCCCAATCGAACATGAGGCCGATACGTCGCAGCTGTTCCCTGAACCGATCGATGTTTTGGGGAATGAGCTTGGCCGGGTGGGTGTTGACCTTCAGTGCGTAGTTCTCCGAGTGGATCCCGAAGGCGTCGAACCCAATGGGCTCGAACACCTGCCAGCCCAGGAGTCGCCGAAACCGGCCGTGCACGTCGCTGCCGACGAAGGCAAAGACGTTCCCGACGTGGAGACCCTCCGCCGAGGGATACGGGAACATCATAAGGTTGTAGTAGGGGCGCACGGCCTCGGCGAGAGCGGCTCGGTTGGTGTGCCGATCTTCCCAGCGCTGACGCCACTTCTTCTCGACCGCCTCCGGATCGTACCGTTGGCTCGCCGCGTTATCTGGTCGCATAGAGTCGGAAATCTAAGTAGCCGAAGGGGTCGACGGTCACCCCAGCCTCGCGACCTTGACCTCCAGCAGGTCCGGAAGCCCCGCGAGCGTGGACAGCACGTTTCCATTGGGTTCTTCATCGACGACGATCGCCGCCAGAGCCTCCGAGCCCGCCTGGTCCCGACGCGACTGATGGTAGGATCCCACGTTGATGCCGGCCGTGCCGAGGACGGTACCGACCCGACCGATGACCCCCGGGACGTCGCGATTCCGCAGCACGAGCATCGTTCCGTGGGCGGGCACGTCGACGTCGAACCCGTCGATCCGGATGACCCGGGCGGCAACCTCACCCAGCATCGCGCCATCCACGGTCGTCACGCGTTCCGCGGTTGCCACCGACACGCCGACCGTCGTCTCAAAGCCGGCCAACGGAGCCCCCACACTGCGGGACGTAGCAATTCCCCGCTGACGTGCCCGCTCGGCGGCATTGACCAACGTGACCGGGGTGATGCCGGCTGCCGACAGCACGCCCTCCACGGCGGCGAGCATGACCGGACGGGGAGCCGCTTCGTGCCGTCCCCCATAGACGACGTCGATCGACCGGACGGCTCCGCCGGCAATCCCGGCAGCCAACCGGCCGAGCCCGCGAGCGAGATCGAGGACGCCACTCAGGCGTTGAAGCGCATCACCCGGAACGCCTGGGAGGTTGATCGCACCCCTGAGCGCGCCGCTCAGGAGCGCGTCCCGCACATAGCGGCAGATCTCGGTCGCGACGCGCTCCTGCGCTTCGGAGGTCGAAGCCGCCAGATGCGGCGTGAGCAGCAGGCCGCTGGCCCGCCGCATTGGAGAATCCCCTGGCAAGGGCTCCGGATCGAACACGTCCAGGGCGGCACCGGCAAGGTGGCCGCTCTCCAACGCCTCCAGCAATGCACCATCATCGACCAATCCCCCCCGTGCCGTGTTGACCACGTAGGATCCGCGCTTCATGAGACGCAGTCGCTCGCGATCGATCAGATGGCGCGTGTCGTCGGTGAGCGGAACGTGGAGCGTGACCATGTCGGACGTCGCCAACAGCGTTTCGAGATCGACGAGCTCGATGCCAAGGTCGGCCGCACGTTCTTCCGGCAGATAGGGATCGTGAGCCAGGATCGTCATCCCGAGGGCTCGGGCGATGGTCGCGACCCGGAGACCAACCCGCCCGAGCCCCACCACACCGAGCTGCTTGTCGCACAACTCGCTTCCGGCAAACCGCTTCCGGTCCCATGCGCCATCACGCATGCTGGCCGCGGCCCACGGAATGCGGCGCACCAGAGCGAGAAGCAGCGCAACCGCGTGTTCGGCAGCACTGACGGTATTCGCCCCCGCAGCGTTCAGCACGGCGATCCCACGGCGGGTGGCAGCATCGACATCGATGTTGTCGACCCCGGTGCCCGCACGTCCGATCACCATCAGGTGCGGCGCCCGAGCGATCCGCTCTTCCGTCACCTGGGTGTCCGACCGCACCAGCAGCGCGTGCGCACGGGCCAGTTCCTGGTCTAGGCGCTTCGCGTCGCCGACCACCGAGACGATCTCCAGCTCCGGTTGCTTGAGCAGAATCTCCAACCCCGGGTCTGCGACGCGATCGGCAACGACTACCACGTATGTCATACGGCAACCGATTCCAGTGTGTGCAACAGTTCCTCCACCCGCTCGGGGCTGTGATCTCCCATGTGCCCGATGCGGATGGTCGACTGCTTGAGCGGCCCGTAGCCCGAGCCGATCACCCATCCCTTGCTCTTCATCACCACGGCTAGCGCGCGGCCGCTCTTCCCGCTCGGCACCTTCAGGCACGAGACCGTCCACGACCGGCGATCCACTGGAGGCAGGAACTGAAAGCCGAGCTCTCCTCCTCGCCCACGCACCCAGCGTTCCACGATCTCCTGCATGTGCTGGTGCCGCTTCCACCGAGATTCGATCCCACCCTCCGCTTCGATCCGCCGGAGCTGCGCCTCGAGAGCATACAGCAACGAAATGGCCGGCGTGTTGGTCGGCTGGTAATCGATCCCGGCCCGATCGAACGCCAGAAGATCGAGGTACGCGCCGCGCTCCGGAACCTGTTTGGCACGTTCGATCATGCGGTCCGACGCCACGCCCAACGCCAAGCCCGGTGGAAGCGCCAGGGCCTTCTGCGAACCGGTAAGCACGAAATCCAGCTCCCAGGCGTCCGTCTCGACCGGCGAGCCTGCAAACGAGGTCACGGCATCGACGAGGAGCACGACGCCGGCGAACTCCCGTACCACGGCCGCCAGTTCCTCCAACGGAGCGAGTGCTCCCGTCGCTGTCTCCGAGTGCACGAGCGTCACGGCATCCACCTCCGTACGCTTGAGCGCATCCCGCAGCATGTCCGGTTCGACCGTCTGTCCTAGCGGCACATCCACCCGGACGACGTCCCGCCCCGTGGCCGCCACGATCCCCGCGAACCGCTCGCCGAACGCACCGCCTACCAGCGACAACGCCCGTCGACGCACGCCGCACCGGACAGCCATCTCCATGAAGCCGGTACCGGAACAAGTTCCGATGTAGACCCGCCGGCCAGTCCGCCACGCGCGCTGCAGCGGGGGTTCCATTGCCGTGAGCAGTTGGACCATGTCACCCCCACGATGAGGGATCATGGGCCGCTGCATGGCAGCGAGCACATCCGGATGCACCTCGGTGGGACCGGGCAGGAAGAACCGTCCGATCTCTTGCTTGGAGGAGGAGTTCGCCTGAGACATCGGTGCCTTCGGAGAGGCCGAGAGCGGCGATACGGGTCGATGCGGTGGTATCGTCATGCGCGGTCGATGCCTTCTAGTCCCGGCCACTGCGCCACGGGCACGTCCGTGCGCACCACGTGCATTCCCGCGTCCGCGAACCCGTTGAAGGCCTCGTCCGCCTGTTCCGTGAAGTCGACCACGCCCGGCACGACGACGGCCGACGAGCAGTCCTCCAGGAGATAGACCCGTGCCGCAAGACTTCGATCCTTCGCCTGAATCCCGGCCAGAAGATCGTGGACCGTCCACGCCACACAGTGGCTCTTCGCCTGGCCCGCGACGATGACCGCGTCGAAATCGAGCAATTGTTGTATGAAGCGCTCGTTCTTCCGGGCGACGACGGCGCCGTCCGGCCCATGGGTCACCTCGGGACACAGCGCGGAGTAGTTCTCCGTGAGCGGGTTGTCGCCCTTGATCTCAAAGCGCGTGGGGATCCTCCGGGCGATTGAATGAAAGAACAGCGCCTCCTCCACCGCGGCAACGAGTGCGTGGCCGATACTGCCAAGCATGGCATGATAGGGCCACACCATGAGCGGGAGCCGTCCCTTCGCCAGTTCACGCACATAGTGGCGCGCGTAGGTCCGAAGATACTCCTCGTCACCCGCGACGACCGACGCGGCCACGGCCGGATTCACGCGCCACTTCCCCTGCTCCACGTCCTCAACAGTGATGACCGTTTCGGCACCGCGTGGATGCCTGCCGGCCTCGTCGACCCAGAAGACCGGATGGAAGATCTGGAGAGCCGAATGCGTATCCAGCGTCGGGGCGATCTCGGTGAGCATATCGAGATTGCGATAGATGAACTCGCACAGCCTGACGTTGTCTTCCACCGCGCCCGTGCCGGACCGCCCGCCGACGAACAACTCGTGGCCGGGGATGCAGAACGTGTTTTGGCAGTCGACGATCAAGAGACAGAGGCGCATCCCGTCTGCGGCCGCCGGGCCGATCGTGTGCTGTTTCGCCCAGGACTCGGCGTCTTCGGCCCGCCGACCGTAGTCGACGCGCCAAATCTCGCCGACCGTCGCCGGGTCAAAGTGCGGTGGTATGGGAAGCTGTGGCACCCGCGCGCCCTCGTGTCAGTCCGTCGATCCGTTCCAGGGGGTAAGCTAATCGGATGCTGGCGGGCTGCGTCCTGGGGACGCCTAGTCGACGCGTTCGAGGCGAGGGTTCGGTCGATGTTCCCTCCCCGTCTTCGCACAGGGCTTGCCGTCGACCAGAACCACATCTGCGGTGAAATCGTAGCGTCCTTGACCGCGGAACAACGACGAGCCCACACCGTAGGCATCGACCGGCACACCGGCTTCTTCGAACGCCCGGATCTTCTCCACGGTGAACCCGCCTGACACGACGATCTTCACGTGGGAGAACCCCTCTTCGTCGAGTGCCCGCCGGACATTCCACACGAGCTGGGGATTCACCCCTCGAGGATCGAAATGTCCCATCTGCGGAATCACGGAGCGATCGACCATGGTCCCGGACGTATCGAGGCGCACGCCGTACAGGTGCGTGCCGAGCGCTCTTGCCACCTCGACCGCGGCGCGCACGCTGTCGTTCTGGAAGTCCACCAGACACGCGAGTTTGACATCCTGTGGCATGTATTCCACGAACTTCTTTGCGGCGAGCACCGTGTCGCCGCCATAGGCTGCGATCATGGCGTGCGGAACGGTTCCGATGCCTTCGCTGCCCCACCATGACGCCTGTGCGTCGGTGGACACACCGATGGCGCCCGCGATGTGCGCCGCGTAGCCATCACCGGTCTGAACCAGCCAGTGGTCGTGGCGGGCCGGAAAAAACATGATGTCCTTGGGTTTCGCCGCCTCCACCACGAGCCGTGTATTGGTGCCGACGCGGGTCCGCCGAGCCAGGACCCCAACGTAGAGTGTCTCGAGGTGCGCAAAGGCGTCGTACGGCCCCTCGATGGTCATCACCGTCTCCCACGGAGCGATCTCGTCCCCATCGTACAGGGCATGCAGCGTGAGCTCACTCCAGGAATGGGCACACAGCTTGAGAATCGCGATGGCCTCGTCCACCCCACCCAGAAACGCGTGTGCCTTGGTGAACACCTGCATCAAGACCCGCGGGCGGTGGTGGTCAGCCAACACGATCTCCCGGGACCGCACGAAGTACTTGTCCGAGTAGTAGCCGGCCTTCATCTTCTCGACCGGCAGCTGGAAAATCGATGGATCGAGTCGTTTGCGACGCGGCATCTCAGCCGGTGTCCTCCTTGATGACATACCGAAGCGCTCGGCGCCGGTACCACAGCACAGCAAGCGCGTCAACCAAACCCCGCAGCGCGCGGTCCCACATCCCGTACTTGCTCCGTCCCGCGCGGCGCGGCCGATGCGCGACCGGCATCTGCGCGACCCGCCCTCCCTGAGCCTGCAGGAGCGCCGGGATGAACCGGTGGAGTCCGTCAAAGCGGGGGATCCGCACCAACGCCGACCGACGCACGACCTTGAGGGCGCACCCAGTATCCCGCATACCGTCCCGCGTGATCCAGTTTCGCACCGCGTTGGCTACCCGGCTCTGGGTCCGCTTCCACCAGGAGTCGGCCCGGCGACTGCGATACCCGACCGCAGCCGCCAAAGACGGTTGCTCCTGCAGAACCCGCAGCAGCGGCATGATGTCGGCCGGGTCGTTCTGCCCGTCGGCATCCAGCGTGACCACAACGTCACCTCGTGCGGCGTCGAACCCCACCGCGATAGCGGCGCTCTGGCCGCTGCGACGCTCCAGGGTGATCACACGGAGCGCGGAAAACCGATCCTTCAGGCGGCCCAGCTCGGCGTCGGACCCGTCGGTCGACCCGTCGTCGACTGCGATGACCTCGTAGGAAACCCCGCCGAGTGCCGACGCGATTTCTTCAAAGAGCGGCCCGAGATTCGGTTGCTCGTTGTGCACCGGCAACACTACGGATACCACGGCCTGTCCCCACCTCACGGAGCTGAAGTCCGGGCTCCCCTGCCACCCCATCGCGCGACCGCCACCACCCCGGCCAGAACGTATGGCGCCCATGGATCCCAGGCAAGTTGACAGTCCCGGAGCGCGCGGGGTTATTTCGCGATGCCCGCAGATGGGGTTTTTCATCCGGAGGAGGTCTGATCGTGTCCGACTCGTACTCGCGCCGAGAATTCCTCGGAGCCGCCTCGGGACTCACGGCTGGGGTCGCTTTGGGACCGGGCGTCCTGGCCGCTCGATCGGCTCCCGCGATTCACATCCGGCCTGCGGCTATGAACGTGGTCGTGGCCTCTGCCAACGGCCTGCGCGGTGTGCAGCGGGCGGGAGAGCTGCTCGACCAGGGTATGGATACCCTCGACGCAGCCATCGAGGGGGTCAAGATCCAGGAACTGGACCCGGATGACATGTCCGTCGGTTACGGAGGCCTGCCGAACGAGGAAGGCATCGTTCAGCTCGACTCCTCGTGCATGCACGGACCCACCCGCCGGGCCGGCGCAGTGGCGTCGCTCGAAGGCATCAAGACACCGAGCGTAGTGGCGAAGTACGTGCTGCTCTACACCGACCACGTTCTCCTTGTCGGGCCCGGCGCGAAACGCTTCGCGCTCTCCTACGGTTTCCAGGAAGAAGACCTCCTGACGGACCGCGCCCGGGAAGCCTGGCTCCGCTGGCGGGCCCGTCGCGGTCCCGACGACAATTGGCTCGAGGTGCCGGATGACGAGCAGTTGTCGCGTGAGGAACACGGCACCATCAACATCAATGCCGTGAATGCCAGCGGGGATGTCTCGTCGGTCACCACGACGAGTGGGCTCTCCTGGAAGATCCCGGGGCGAGTCGGCGACTCGCCCATCATCGGAGCCGGGCAGTACACGGACAACGATGTCGGCGCGGCCGGATCCACCGGCCGGGGTGAGGCGTGCATCAAGGCGTGTGGCGCGTTTCTCACGGTCGAATTCATGCGACGCGGCATGGGTCCGTCCGACGCAGCGCTCGAGACCATGCGCCGCGTGGTCTCCACGACCGAGGCGCGGCTCCTCGATGAGCGGGGTCGACCGCGTTTCGGTCTCAACTTCTATGCGGTGAACAAGAAGGGTGAGTTCGGCGGGGCGTCCATGTTCGCCGGCGCTCGGTACGCCGCGTGGGACGGCACGGAAGCCAAGCATCACGACGCTGCCTACCTGTTCGAGCGGGAGCGGTGAGGCCAACCCTCGTCTTTGCGCTCGTGGCTTTCGTCGCATCTCCGGGTGTGGCGCAGATCCCCGACGTGCCGACCTTCGGGCGCGACTGGACGAGTCTCTCGTTCCCGTGGATCACCTGGGGCCCGACCGAAGGCCTCACCGCCGGGCTCTTCCACGCGCAGATCAATCAGCTTGGATACGGCGAGTGGGAGGCGCCCGAGCCGTATCGGGCGGCGGCTTCGCTGGACGGGCACATCTCGGCCTCCGGATCCAAGCGGCTCGAACTCGCGTTCCGTGCCCCCAAATGGGTCCAGGAATGGCGCTACGTCGTGACCCTGGAAGGCAGACGCGACGCCCGCGAGCGCTACTTCGGGATCGGCAACGCCAATGTGTACGACGACGCGAACGAAACCGACGCCGTTCCCCATTTCTATCGCTCGGACAACACGCGATGGATCGCACGGAGTGAAGTCCAGCGCCGCGTCATCGGGCCGCTCCGTCTCCTGGCAGGTCTCCATTTGGAACGATGGCGGATCGATACGCTGTCCGGTCCCAGTCAGCTGGCGCAGGATCTGGCGGCCGGGGCTGATCCTTCTATCGGACAGGGAACGACCGATGCGTCGGCACGGATCGGCCTCGTCTTCGATACACGCAACGATGAGCCGGCTCCGACTCGTGGGCTCTTGATCGAGGCGATCGTCGGTATCGCCGACTCCGGCATCATTTCCGCAATGAGCTACACCCGCACCACGGTGTCGGCCACGGGCTATCTGCCAGCACTCCCGAATCTCACGATTGCCGCCCGGGTCCTGGGCCAAACGATGAGCGGCGGCCCACGGCTCGGCTCCTATGCCTTGATCGAGGCCAGCGACCGTCCGTTCAGAGGAATCGGCAGTGCGGAATCCCACCGAGCCATCCCCGCCCAACGGCTGTTGGACGCGGACAAGCTCCTGGCCAATCTCGATGTGCGGTACGACTTCTTTGCCTTCCCGACGCTGTTTCGCGTGACCGCCATCGGGTTCCTCGATGCCGCCCGTGTGTTTCCCGCCGGTGAGTTTAGCGTGACTACCGAGGACCTGATGGTCGGTGGAGGCGTAGGGCTCGTCGCGCAGTTCTTTCGGACCGGCATTCTGGGAACAACAGCCGGGATAGGCCCGGACGGCGTCGTGTGGTTCTTCCACACACGCTGGCCCTTTTGACGTGAAGCCCGACCTTACCGGCCGAGATTCCCCCGACCTGTGTCGAGCCCGCCTCTCGGTGCTGTTAGATTGCGGTATGCCTCCACACACTCTCCTGGTTCATCTCGTCCCGGAGAACGCCCGCCCGGGCATCTTCGCTCCGCCTGACCGTCGGTAGCCTCGCCCGGCGACGCCGCCTTTCGGTCTACGGCGTCACAGAAACCCCGGCGTGGTGCGAACCGTGATCATCGTTGGCAGCGCCCGGCTGCCAGCCCAAGAGGTCGCTCAGGAGATAACCATGGCTCAAGTCACCGTTCCAGCCGATCAGGTGTTTGCCATCCTCCGAGAGAACATCCTGGTCGACGGATTTCATATCGTGATCGACCTGAAGAAGTCCCACGGGTCGAAGATGGTCGATGCGCTCAGCGGCAAGGAATACCTGGATTGCTACACGTATTTCGCCACGCTACCTCTCGGACACAATCACCCGAAGCTGGACGATCCGGCCTTTCGCGAGGTGCTCCTGCAGGCCGCGCTGGCCAACCCGGCCAATAGCGACGTGTATTCGCGGGAATACGCGGGCTTCGTGAAGACGTTTCGGGACGTCGCCGTGCCGGATGAGTTCCGGTACCTGTTCTTCGTCGCCGGCGGCGCGCTGGCCGTCGAGAATGCCATGAAGGCCGCGTTCGACTGGAAGGCACAGAAGAATCGCGCACGCGGCGTCGAGGGAGGTGCGGACAAGATCCTCCATTTCCGGGATGCGTTCCACGGACGGAGCGGCTACACCCTCTCCGTGACCAATACCGACCCGCTGAAGACCGCCGATTTCCCGAAGTTCACCTGGCCCAGGATTTCCAATCCGAAGATCCACTTCCCCATCGACGTGGCCCGTGTCGCGGCTGCTGAGCAAGTCGCGGTGCGCGAAATCGAGTCGGCGTTCCAGCGGGATCCACACGGCATCGCGGCCATTCTCATCGAGCCGATCCAGTGCGAGGGTGGTGAGAACCATCTCAGGCCGGAGTTCTTCCGTCAGCTGCGTGCCATCGCGGATGAGCGCGAAGCACTCCTGATCTTCGATGAGGTCCAGACGGGCATGGGGATCACGGGATCCATGTGGGCCTTCCAAGGTCTCGGCGTCACTCCGGATCTTGTGGCCTTCGGTAAGAAGACTCAGGTGTGTGGCGTCATGTCTTCGCGCCGAATCGACGAGGTCCCGAAGAACGTGTTCCACGTCTCGTCGCGCATCAATTCCACCTGGGGCGGCAACTTGGTGGACATGGTCCGGTGCGCCCGGTACCTGCAGATCATCGCGGAAGACGATCTGGTGGCCAATGCCGCGCGCGTCGGCGCCCAGTTCAAGAGCGAGCTTGAACGGCTCCAGGCAAGATTCCCCGTCGTCACGAACGCCCGGGGGAAGGGCCTGCTGCTGGCGATCGACCTGCCAGACACCGACACCCGGAAGCGCGTGCGCGAGGCCTGTTGGGATGCCGGGTTTGCGACCCTCGCCTGCGGACCCCGATCCATCCGGTTCCGCCCGGCGCTGGTGTTCACTGAGGCCAATGTGGAGCGTGCGACGTCGATACTGCAGAGTGTCTTGAAGGCGGTCTGAACCGCCGCGGTACGATACACACCATCCCACAGCGCGCGGAGGGCGTCGACCGTTGCCCGAAAACCGGCATACGGCACCCCCTCCTCCCAACTCTGCACTAGCTGTCGCTCGCTCGAAACCTTCACCCCGCACGCTCCTTTCCGGTACACCACACGGTGGAGCACCGGACGAGCCCCCAAACTTTCAAGGTACCGAATCCGTATCCGACACGGCACCCTGACGCACAGCTTGGCAGCCGCACACCTCGGTGCTACCCTAGGGCGATGGCTACCCACCCTCCTGCTCAGCCTTCGACGCGCCGTCGCAGCTCTCAGTCGACTCGCGACCGCATCGTGCGCGCCGCCATCGATCTCTTCACGACCCAGGGGTACCATGCCACCACGACTCCGCAGGTTGCAGCGGCCGCCGGCGTTGCGGAGGGGTCCATCTATCGGCACTTCGAGAGCAAGCAGGTGCTGCTGAACGAGTTGTACCGTGCGGCCCTCCGCCTGTTGCTCGCCCCGATCACCGCGGCCACCGGCTCCTGTCGTGACCGGCTCGAACATATCGCTGCCACGTGGTGTGAAGTGGCCGGTCACGATCCTGCCCCTGTCAGGCTCGTCTTCTTCACTCGGTTCCCCGGCCTGCTCGATCCGAAGAGCCGGGATCTCGCGGCAGAGCTGCGAGTCGCCCTCGGTCGGATCCTGGTGGAGGGGAAGTCGTCCGGCGAGATCCGCCCGGGATCGGTGGATCTCTGGTCCGATCTCTGGATCACCATCATCGGCCTCCCCCTCGAGCGAATCTGTGACAAGACGTGGAGCGCGCGCGATCCGATCACGCAGCTCGCGCTGCGGTCCGCGTGGCGTGCGATCCACCCCGACGAGGGGCATTCCACGGACGCGTGATCTGACGCGACCCCCACCCACTCTGGACATCCAGACTCGGACACGTATCCTTTCACGACCTCTCGAAGCAGGAGATCCTGATGCCCGATGCCCCAGCCTCCCCCGCCCGTGGCGTTTGGGGTTCCCGCGTCGGCTTCGTTCTCGCAGCCGCCGGTTCGGCGATCGGTCTCGGCAACATCTGGCGCTTCCCGTACGTGGTCGGCGAGAACGGTGGCGCCGTCTTCGTGCTCATCTACCTTGGGTTCGTCTTCTTGATCGGAGCGCCGGTCATGCTCGGGGAGCTGGCGCTCGGGCGTCGGACCGAGCGGAACCCGGTCGGCGCCTTTGCCGCGGTGGCGCCGGGGACGCTGTGGCGGTTCGTCGGCCTGCTCGGGGTGATCACGGGCGTGGGGATCCTCTCGTTCTATGGCGTCATCGCCGGCTGGACATTCGGCTATTTCCTCAAAACAGTGAGCGGTGGCTTCAACACCATCATCGCGCAGGAATCTGCGGCGGTGTTCGACGACTTCGTGTCCAACTGGATGCTGAGCACCGGCCTGCTCGCCGCCTTCCTCGTGCTGACGGCGCTCATCGTGTGGCGCGGCGTGTCCCGCGGCATCGAGTTGATGTCGAAGATCCTGATGCCGATGCTGTTCTTCTTGCTGGCGGTGTTGGCGTTTCGCTCCGTGACGCTCTCGGGTGCACGAGAAGGACTCGAGTTCTATCTCGCGCCCGATTTTTCCAAGCTCCGGGCCCAGACGTTCCCGACGGCGCTTGGCCAGGCCTTCTTCTCACTGAGCCTTGGCATGGGCGCGATGATCACCTACGGCAGCTACATCAGGAAACGAGAGGATCTCGTCGCGTCAGCGGGGATCGTCTGTCTGTTCGACACGATGATCGCCCTGCTGGCGGGTCTCATCATCTTTCCAGCGCTGTTCCATGCCGGGCTCGATCCTGCGTCCGGCGTCGGCCTGGTATTTCAGGTGCTGCCGCCGCTCTTCGCCACCCTGCCCGGCGGGCAGTTGTTCGGCTCGGCCTTCTTCCTGTTGCTCACCATCGCCGCACTGACATCTACCATCTCTCTGCTCGAGGTCCCCGTTTCGTACCTGATCGACGAGTGGAAGTGGTCGCGCGGCAAAGCCGTCCTGGTCACGACACTCGGCACCGCGCTGCTCGGTGTCCCCTCGGCCCTCGCATTCGGCGCCGTGGGGCTGTTCAGCAGTGTTCCTGGAGCGAACGTCGACTTCCTCACACTCATGAACATCGTATTCGGCAACTACTCGCTCTCTGTGGGTTCGCTGCTCTTGGCGGTGTTCATCGGTTATCGCTGGGGGGTGGCGGGTGCAGCGAAGGAAATCGAGTTGGAGGGCGTCGCCTTCGGACTCCGACCGGTGTGGGCGTTCCTCATTCGGTTCCTATGTCCGGTCGCAGTTGCCGTCATCATCGTGTACATCGTCCTGACCGGCAACTACTTCTAGGCCGAGGCGGGCTTTCCGGGGGTGCTCCCGTAGCGACGGCTCAGGCGTACACGTCGTCGAGCGCCGAGGCGGGGGGCGGCATATTGCGGGAGCGGCTGTCGAGCGCCTCCGCCGCCGCCCGGTCGACTTCGCCTGCCACGTCGGCCTCGATCCGCTCCAACTCCTCACGCGCAACGCCTATCGAGGCGAGGAACTCCTCGTACAAGCCGATCGGATCGCGCTTTCCCCAGTACGCAAACGTGGCGGCATCGAACAGTCGTCGCGCCTCCTGTTCGTCGTGGGTGGCATGCCCCCCCATGCGGAAGGTCTCGGCGTCGAGAATCACCGGGCCGTCGCCGGTGCGACATCGGTCCGCCGCGATCCGCGTGGCCGCGTAGGCGTCGACCACGTTGTTCCCGTCGAAGGACCATCCGGCGCAACCGTAGGCTTTGTGCACCTCGCTGAAGTCGGCGGGGCGATGGTGCTGCCGCACCGGCGTTCCCAGCGCGACCTGGTTGTTCTGGATGATGAAAATCACCGGCAGCCGCTGTGCAGCGGCGAAATTGAAGGCCTCGTGTGTCGGACCTGACTTCACCGACCCGTCTCCCACCCACGTCAAGGCCACCCCCGGCTCTTTACGGAGCCGAAAGGCCAATGCAATGCCGATAGTTACAGCCGGCATGTTGCCGATGCTTGAGATGGGCTGCAGCACGCGGTGCGCGAGCGCCCCGACATGACCATCCCGGCCCTTGGACGGGGAGTCGTAGGTGCCTAGGTAGCCCCGCAACATGTCCGCCACCGCCATACCCATGTCGCAGCAGGCCCCGGCATTGCGGATCATCGGCGCCACCACATCGCGCTCCCGATCGAGCGAGTGCACCGGCCCGATCGTCGTCGCTTCTTCGCCGGTTCCTAGCCACGCCTTGGAGATAACGCCTTGGCGCACCCAGCGTTTGAGCATGATGTCATGCAGTCGCGCGCGCACCATGCCGGCATACAGACCCGTGAGGACGGTCCTCTCCAGTCGACCGACGATCTCCTTACGAGCCGGCACGGCCTCCCATGCCGCCGCGTAGCCGGCAACGAGCTCGGGATCGGGACGCCAGTCGACGTATTCGGGGGGATCGAATGCCGGGTAACGCTTCATGGCCGACGAGTTGCTCCAGGCTGAGACCGAGCCCAATATCCCCGACCACCCAACGACGAGCAAGATATCACCGATGCCATCGCCGAGCCGACCGAGCCGGTTGGTGAAATCGTTTTCCCCATGTCGTTCGCCGGGGTTTCATCACCGAGTCCGGCAACGGACGTAGGCGCTCGTGCTTGGAGATGTGGTGATCAATCTCGACGTCCCGCAGGCGCGGTTCGAGCGTCCGTAACGCTTAACGCAGGTGGGCCCGCAGCCTGTCCTTGTCGGCGTCGTCGAGTGCGTCGACCATCGCGTGTCCAAAGTCGAGCATCGTCGCGTACCGGTTGTCGGGTTCGTTCTCGAGCGCGGTCATGAGCACGGCCTCGAGTGCGTTGGGAAAGCCCGACCGCACCGACCCGAGGGGAATCGGCTTCCCACGAAGGCGGGCAATCATCATCTCCTGCGGCGTGCGTCCCTGAAACGGTAGCTTGGTCGTGAACAGCTCGTAGGCCACGATCCCGAGCGCGTAGACATCGCTCCGCCGATCCAATGACTTGCCGCGGATCTGTTCGGGACTCATGAACTCCGGAGTCCCGAGAATGATGCCGGTGGCCGTCAGCTTGGCGACGCCTGGGCTCGCGCGCCGCTCCTTGGCCAGCCCGAAGTCCATCACGACTGCGATCTCGCCACCCGAAGCGTGGGGAACGAGCATGATGTTTTCGGGCTTCAGATCTCGATGGACGATGTTCAGATCGTGCGCATGGTGGAGACCAGCACAGCACTGTGCCAGGATTTTCACCCCCTCGGGCAGCGCCATGGCACCGATCTTCACCTCACGATCCGAGAGGAGCTCACCGCGGAGGTACGGCATCACCAGGTAGATGAGTCCGTCCTCAGTCTCGCCGAGTCGCAGGATCCTGCAGGCGTTGGGATGCTCGAGACGCATGGCGAGGCCGGCTTCGCGGCGCAGCCGTTCCACGGAGCTCTCATCCGTGCCGAGCTTCGGGCTGAGGATCTTGATGGCCACGGACTGGTCGGTGTTCAGATCGCGAGCCTCGTACACGAAGGCCATTCCACCTTCGCCGAGCATGCGGAGCACTTCGTAGCGCCGATCGAGCACTTCACCCTTGAGTGCGCCCGCTCGGCTGATGCTCGGACCCTCTCGCGGTGTCATCACCTGCCGCACGAGGGTCCGCTGTTCGCCGGACGCGGTCGGGATCGGCTTGCCGCCCAACCCACCGACGTCTACGAGCGGACTCCCGTCCTTGGGGCAGAACCTGGCCTCCCCGGCGTAGACAGCCTTGCAGCGTGGACAACGTCGACTCATGTGCGAACCAAGTTACGACCGGCACGCTTGGCGCGATACAGCGCGGCGTCCGCCCGATTGAGGGCGTTTTCCGGGCTGTCGATCTCTCCGGCCGGGATCGTGGTCACACCAATGGACGCGGTGATGGAGAGTCGAGTCCCGTCGGGGGAGAAGTCGTGTCGCTCGATCCGTTCCCGGAATCGCTCCGCGGAAGTGATCGCGCCCTCGAGCGGTGTTTCGGGGAGCAAGAGCACGAACTCCTCGCCCCCGTAACGGGCCACCGTATCGACGCCGCGCACATGCGCCCGGAGCAGTTCGCCGACTTGTCGCAGGACTTCGTCGCCCACGAGGTGGCCACGCGCGTCATTGATCCGCTTGAAGAAATCCAGATCGACCATGACGATGCTCAAAGGCGAGCTGTAGCGACGCACGCGCTCGAGCTCGCGCTCGAGCACCTCCAGCAGGGCCCGCCGGTTGGCGCACCCGGTCAAGGAATCCGTCGTCGCGAGCCATTCATACCGCTCCTTGGCGGACTGGACGGTCTCGATTCGGTAGGCCTTCTCGATGACCCCGACGGCCGTGCGAATCACTCGCTCGGCGAACTCCATCACTTCTGGATCCAGCGGCGGCTCTTCCTGCAACGTCCGCAAGAAAAACACCCCCGTCTGAATGCCGTGCATCCCAAACGGCACGACGATCGCCGACCTCGTTCGGACAGCGACGCGTTGCCGCTCCCAATCCCCGCGCACCTCGGCAAACAGCGGATCCGTCCACACGTCTCGCACGAAGACCGCCTGGTCCTGCCCCAGGGCCTGTCGGATCTCCGGATACCCCGTCAGCTCGAGCTCCTTATTGCGAATCGACGGGTCATCCGCCGCGACCACGATCCGCCCCCTCGACGCCCCTGGGGCGACGAGCACGATGGAGCACCGGGAGATTCTGAGGGCGTGTCTCACCCTTCGCGCCAGCACCACATAGATGTCCTCAGGCGCGAACGCCTCGGTCACCTCGTGGAGGATGTCGAGCATCTCGGCCCGAACCGAGGCCTCGATGGCCGCGCGCTTGGCCTCTGCCCGTGCCTCCCGGAGCATACGGCTCGCACGGAGTTGCGCCTCCACCCGCGCTGCCAGCTCATCCGCGCGAAAGGGCTTGGGGATGAAATCCGCAGCCCCCAGGGAGAGCGATGTCACCGCCGCTTCCTCCGGGGACAAGACGGAGATCATCAGAACCGGCAGATCGCGCCAGCGCGCATCCGCCTTGATCCGCTTCAGGAGCGCGATGCCATCCACCTGCGGCATCAGGATGTCGAGCAGCAGCAGATCCGGCGTCTCGCGTTCCAGGGCCTCCAGTGCTTCCTCACCGCTCTGAGCCGGAACGACCTCGTAGCCCTGCCGCTCGAGCGTCAGCGAAAGCGCCGTGAGCTGCGTGCGGTCGTCATCGACGACGAGGATCTTGGCGGGCTGTACGCTCATGACGGCCGCATATCAGCTGAGTCCTTGCAGCGAGTTCACCATAGCAAGATCTACGTTGCCCCCGCTGACCACCAGCACGGTAGGGCCGTGCGGGACCAAGGCGCCGGTTCGGAGCGCGGCCGTGGTCACAGCGCCCGAGGGCTCGGCCGTCACACCCACCTCGCGGTGGAGCCAGACCGTGGCCTCGGCAATCGCCTCCTCCGGGACCCGCACCGCGTCGACCACGTCCCGCACATGGGCAAACGTTAGCGTTCCGACGGCCAACGGGAGGAGGCCGTCGGCCATGCTGGCCGTGCGCTCCAGCCGCACCGGATGACCCGCCGCCAAGGCGGCGTGCAGGGCCGCGGCGCCTTCGGGTTCCACCCCGGTCACGCGGGCCTCGGGACGGATCGCTCGCAGCGCCGTGGTGATCCCGGCGATCAACCCCCCGCCACCCACCGGGACGGCAACGTGCGCGATCTCGGGAAGCTCCTCGGCGATCTCCAATCCGGTGGTTCCCTGGCCCGCAATGATGGCCGGATGATCGTACGGCGGGATGATCGTGAGCCCCTCGGCTTCGGCCATCGCGAGTGCCTTTCGATAGCGATCCTCTGAGGTGCGCCCCGCAAACACCACTTCCCCGTCCCATCGCTTCACGCCCTCGATCTTCGTTGCTGGAGCGGTCTCCGGCATGACGACGACCGCGCGGGCTCCCACCCGTTGCGCTGCGAAGGCGACCGCCTGGCCGTGATTCCCGCTCGAGTACGTGATGACACCGCGGCGGCGGGACTCCGGATCCAATTGCCGAACAAAGGTCCAGGCGCCGCGGAGCTTGAAGGCTCCGGTCGGCTGCTGGTTCTCGAGCTTCAGATAGACAGGAACGCCGGCGGCTTCACTCAGTTGCGGGACGTGCTGGAGGGGCGTCCGCGCGGCAACTCCCACGATGCCGCGCGCCGCCTCCCGTATATCGTCTACCGTTACCTGGGCTGGCGTGGTGCCCACTCACACATCCATTTCCCGCTGGTCTTGCCCTTCGGCGACGACCTCCGGAGCGGTTTCGTCAGCATCCACCTCCCCCGCCTCCCCCTCGTCCGGCACCACCCGGGCCACGTCGACCACGGCGTCACCAAGATCGAGGTTCATGACCTTGACCCCCTGCGTATTCCGCCCGATGACGCGGATCCCGCTGACCGGCAGCCTGATGATGACTCCGTGTCGAGTGACCACCATCAATTCGTCGGCCGGGAGCACCTCCTTCAGTGCAACCACGGCGCCCGTCTTGTCGGTGCGCTTGAGCGTAATGATGCCCTTCCCGCCCCGCCTTTGCACCCGGTAATCGGTGAGCTCCGACCGCTTCCCCAGCCCACGCTCGGACACCACCAACAGCGTGGCGTCGCGTCGCACGACCACCATTCCGATCACGCGATCGTCGCCGCTCAGCTGAATCCCCCGCACGCCCGACGTGGCACGCCCCAACGGGCGTGCGTCCTTCTCGCCGAACCGAATGCTCATACCGTCTCGTGTGGCGAGCACCACGTCGTTGGATCCGTCCGTGGTTTGGACCTCGATCAACTCGTCGTCGTCATCGATGTTGATGGCGTTGATGCCATTCGCGCGCGGGTTTCCGTAGGCTGACAAGACGGTCTTTTTGATCATCCCCTTGCGGGTCGCGCACAGCAGGTACTGGTCGTCGGTGAACCCGCGCACGGAAACAAATGCCGTGATGCGCTCGTCCGGCGTGATCTGAATGAGATTGATGATGGGCTTGCCCCGGGCCGCCCGCCCGCTCTGCGGGATGTCGTACACCTTGAGCCAGTACAGCTGCCCATTGTGCGTGAAGAAGAGCACGTAGTCGTGGGTCGAAGCGACAAAGAGGTGCTCGACCCAATCGTCCTCTTTGGTCCCCATCCCGTTGAGGCCGCGCCCTCCGCGCCGCTGGCGACGGTAGGTGGACACCGGAATGCGCTTGATGTAGCCGGAATGGGAGATGGTGACCACCATGTCCTCTTCGGCAATCAAGTCTTCGATGGAGAACTCGCCCTCGTCGGCCACGATCTCCGTACGCCGCGGATCGCCGAACTTGGTCACCACGTCGTCGAGTTCCTCCTTGAGGATCTCCATCCGCGTGGCTTTGGATCCGAGGATGGCCTTCAAATCCTTGATCAGCTTCTGGACGTCCTTCAGCTCCGCGTCCAGCTTGTCGATCTCGAGTGAGGTGAGCCGCGCGAGGCGCATATTGAGAATCGCCTCACTCTGCTTTTCTGACAGTTCGAACCGCTCCCGCAATGCTGCGTCGGCTGCCGGGACGTCCTCGGCCTTCCGAATGATCTGTACGACTTCGTCGATGTTGTCGACGGCGATCTTGAGACCCTCGAGGATGTGCTCCCGACTCTGGGCCTCGAGCAGGTCGTGCTCGGCGCGTCGCGTGATCACCTCGTGGCGATGATCCACGAAGTGCCCCAACATCTCCTTCAGGTTCATCACCTTCGGCTGACCGTCCACGAGCGCGAGCATGATGGCGCCGAACGTGGTCTGCATCTGCGTGTGCTTGTACAGGAGATTCAGCACGACCGTAGGATTGACGTCGCGCTTCAGCACCACCACGACCCGCATGCCGTCACGATCGGACTCGTCCCGCAGGTCAGCAATGTCCGTGATCTTCTTCTGTCGAACGAGGCCCGCGATCTGCTCGACCAACCGGGACTTGTTCACCATGAAGGGGATCTCGGTCACGACGATCTGCGACTTCCCGGTGGACTCCTTCTCCTCAACCCGGGCACGGGCGCGCATGACGATTCGCCCGCGACCGGTGTCGTAGCAGTCCTTGATCCCCTCTCGGCCATAGATGAACCCGCCGGTCGGGAAATCGGGACCGCGGATGTGTTTACGCAGATCTCCGATCGTGCACTCGGCATTGTCGATCAGATGCTTGATGGCTCCGACCACTTCGCCGAGGTTGTGCGGCGGAACGTTGGTCGCCATCCCGACGGCGATGCCCGACGACCCGTTGACCAAGAGGTTGGGGAGCCGGGACGGGAGCACCGTGGGTTCCCGCAACCGGTCGTCGAAGTTCGGCGCGAACGACACCGTGCTCTTGTCGATGTCTTCCAGCATCGCGACCGCGCGGGCCGTGAGGCGCGCTTCGGTGTAGCGGTACGCCGCGGCACTGTCGCCGTCGACCGAGCCGAAGTTCCCCTGCCCATCGATCAGCGGATAGCGGAGCGAGAAGCCCTGCACCATGCGGACGAGCGCGTCGTATACCGCTGTGTCGCCATGCGGATGGTACTTGCCGAGCACGTCACCCACGACCGTTGCGCTCTTCTTGAACGGACGGTTCGGCGCGAGGCCCAGCTCGTGCATGGCGTAGAGGATGCGCCGATGTACCGGCTTCAGTCCGTCGCGTACGTCGGGTAGCGCACGTTGGACGATGACGCTCATCGAATAGTCGATGAACGATTCCCGCATCTCGTCTTCGATGAGCCGCGGGAGAATGCGCTCGCGCTGGTTTGGTGCGGTCATTGGCGTGTCGGTTTGGCGACGAAAAATGGGGCCACGGGGACCCCAACGGAGGTCTGACAATAATAGTCGGTCACGGGGCCGAAATCAATGGTCAATCACACATCTAAATCAATGTACCGCAACCAATTACGCCAAACGACGCCAATGTCCTTTCGGGGGGGCCGAACACGGCGGTTTCGCGCCACCGTCGATCCCCTGCGAAGCCTTCACCTCCAGGTCCCCAGACGACGTGATCAACGTCGTGCAACCATTCGGTCGACGGCAGCATCTAATGTGGCAGAGGACATCGAATTGCAGCGGGTCCCGACCGTGATGACGCGGTCGACGATGCATGGGTCAGGAGTGAGCATGGTACACCCCGCAGTCATCTCAACCTGGACGATCACAGGAACACGGGCCGCGGCGCCACACCGCTCGGAGCGCTCAGCCGTGGTGACGAGCGTCCGCGCCGTCCGGACGGTGGGCGGCTACGCACTGTTCGACGACTGGGGACGTTTCCTGGGGAGGATCGCGACGGTCGAGCACCCCACCTTTGGTCGGGGGGCGGACACCGTGTTGCTCAGACGTGAGGGTGGCTAGCGCCTAGTTCACTCCCAGCCAGATGCACCCCAAAACGGACGTCGCACGGTCACACCGCGACCGTGATCTTCCCCATCTGCTCTCCCTGCTCCAGCCGCCGGAATGCCTCCACCGCATCGTCCAGCGCGAACGTGGAGTCGATGACGGGACGGAGTCGGCCTTGGCCAAGCAGGTTCACTGCCTCGCGGAAATCCTCGGCACCCCCCATGGTGGATCCGAGGATGGTCCATTGGTACCAGAAGAGCCGCCGCACATCGACGTTCACCGCCGGACCCGTCGTCGCACCACAGGTGACCAACCGGCCTCCGCGGGCCAGCAGCTTGAGTGACCGGTCCCAGGTGGCTTCGCCAACGTTGTCGACGACGACGTCGACCCCTCGACGGTCCGTGAGCCGCCGGACGGACTTGACGATGTCCAGCGCTCCATGGTTCAGGGTCTCGTCCGCGCCGAGCGCGCGAGCGGCCTCGAGCTTGGCATCACTCGACGAGGTCACGATGACACGTGCACCACACAACTTGGCTACTTGGAGCGCTGTCACCGACACCCCGCCACCGACCCCCCAAATGAGTACCGTTTCGCCGGCACGCAGGTGGGCGCGGGTCACGAGCATCCGCCAAGCGGTGAGTGTGACGAGCGAGAACGCGGCCGCTTCGGCCCAGGAGATCGGTGGATGCGGCCCAGGCGGCGTGGGCACGGCCGCGACATTCTGCTCCGGCACCACGATGTACTCCGCCAAGGTGCCGGGAACGTGCTCGCCCAGGAGTCGATAGGTCTCACAGAGCGAGTGCTCGCCACGCAGGCAGTAGCGGCACCGGGAGCAGGAGATCCCCGGGTTGAGCATCACCCGATCGCCCGGCTGGACGTGCTCAACGTCGTTGCCCACCGATTCGACGACACCGGCACCGTCACCGCCGAGGATGTGTGGCAAGGCAAGCGCGAGACCCGGAAGGCCGCGAATCGTCCAGAGATCCAGGTGGTTGAGGGCCGCGGCCTCGAGCCGGATCCGCACCTCCCCGGGGCCCCGGATCACGGGTGCCGGGACCTCATCGACGGCCAGCTGCGACAGATCGCCGTGGCCGCGCAGCACGAGCGCCTTCATCCGCTTGGACACGGGGTCGGCCGGAGCGTGGCCGGGCTAGGGCCGCAGTGTCGGTCGGAAGCTCGGTCGGACGAGCTGCTCGAAGTCGTTCTTCCGAGGGACTTCAGTCGGCTGACCGCCACCGATGGGGATCAGGAACAACCGGCGCGATGTTCCACCGGAGGGTCCGGGGGCCTCGATCGCCGCGGCAAGCAGGGTCCCATCCCCCGACAAGGCGAAATCGCTGATGACCACCGTGGGCTCGGTGAGTACTCGTGCTTCGCCCCCCAAACGCTGCCGCACGACGACCCACGTTGCCGTTCTCCCCGACCGCTCCTCGCGAAGCAGCACGATCGTATCGTCGTCGAGCCATGCGGGCACGCGCTCATGGGTCGACGGACCCGACTGGGAGACGTTCCGTTGATTGGAGCCGTCGAGATTCATGATGTAGATCTCGTAGTTGCCGTCCCTAATCGACGAGAAGGCGATCCGAGTACCGTCTGGCGAGACCGCCGGCTCCATGTTCGCCTGACCATCGGTGAGTGACCGCTGGCCTGATCCGTCGGCCTGCATGATCCACAGCTGGGCGGTTCCGGAAGCGTCCGACTGGTAGACGATGCGGTTACCGTCTGGCGTCCAGGCGGGCTCCGTCTCGTTCGCCACCGTGCCCGTGATCCGTCGCCGATTGGTCCCGTCGGCATCCACCACGTAGATCTCGAAATTCCCATCCCGATTGGTGGCATACGCGACGAGCGACCCGTCAGGCGAGTACGCCGGCCCGAGCTCGTCACCCGCATCCTCCGTGATGCGCACGAATCGACCTGGATCCGCCCGCTCGAATGCGTAGAGGTCGGCACTGCCCTCCCGCGTGGACGTGACTATGATCTCCCCTTGCACGATAACGGTTGCGGTATCGGCCACTCCCCACGGAGTCGCTGCCGTGACGGTCGCTCGACCGAACGTGACCGGTGTCAGGTGGCCGTCGGGATCCACCATCACAACGCCCGGATCGGAGCTCGACCACGTGAGCTGCGACGCCGGCGCGAGCGGGTTACCAAGCCTGTCGGCGAAGGAGGCGCGAAGGGTGGCGCGATCCTTCAAGCCGAGGCCCAGGCGAGTGCGATCGAGAACGAGACCGGTGGAAACCACTTTGATCGTCCACGTCGCGTCCGGGAACCCCCGCACGAGGAGTCGCTGCGTGGTGGTACCGATCTTCCGGCCCGTGGCAGTCCCAGTCGGGGTGAGGCCGGCGATGGTCGTATCTTGGATGACCCACACTCGGGCCACGTCCGGTAGAGCCGAACTGTCAGCCGCGTACGCCGTGGCCTCGAAGGTGACCGAACCGCCAAGCGGCACCACCACCTCGCCCTGGCGTGGCTTGATGTCGACGAACGCCACCGGCTTGTGCACCGAGACCGCGAGCCGCGACTCCTGTCCGAAGCCGGACACCACGATCTCCGACAGCCCTGCCGACATGGCGGTGATGACCCCGACGGGTGAAACCGTCACGACGTCCGGGTTGGTGGAGCGCCACGTGTCGAGCTGCCGTGGGTCGACTGGCCGATTGCCCTGACTCGCTACCACCACCAGAATCGTATCCGACTCGAGCGGGGACAGGGACATCCTCGGCAAGAGGAACCCCCACGGTGCGAGCGCAACCTGGACCTGCACGCGGGCACTCAGCCCTCCGGGCGTGGTGGCCTCGATCGCCCCAACACCCGCGGCGATCCCGACCACCTTTCCAGTCCGATCGATGTCGGCGATCTCGGCGCGGAACGACCGCCAGGTCACCGGCTGTGGGGCGGCCGACGATCCGTCGTCCTTGAGGAACACGGCACGCAGCGGTAGACCCTCGAGCGGAAACAGGTACACCTGGGCAGGCTCGATCCGAAGGATCGTTGCGGCTCCCGACCCTGGCGCTGCACGGGCCACCCCGCCCTGGACCTGAACTCCGACCGTCCTCCACTGATTGCCCGCCTGTATGGTCACCTGCGCAAAGCCGGGTGCCAGCCCAACGACATTGACGACGCCCGGAGGAGCCGAGCGATCGATCTCCACCCGCGCAATGGCGGAATCCGTCACGGCCCAGCGGAACGTGATCCGACTGACCACGTCCCCACGACTATTGTATGCGACCGCCAACACCTCTTGCCGCTCGCCCACGGCCAGCGACACCGAGGCAGGGATCACCTGAAGATCCGCCACCTGCGCAGCCAAACCAGCGGGCGCGCCCATCCAGAAAACGGCCGCCAAGAGCCCCAGTGTGGATCCGGTTCGAGCCATGGACTCCGTCACCCCGCGAGAGCCGTAAGTCAATATCGATACTGAAGATATGTAGCGAAGCTAAGAGCCGTTACACACGGGTGTCAAGCGCAGAGCGCACTCGGGGCCGCTCGGATCGATCTCGAGGTGTCGCGGCTCCCCTTGCGCTCGACCCGACGTGTGCGGAAACTACGAGTGCCTCGGCATACCCTTTTGAAGGAGGCTCTATATGCCCTGGTCCTTCGACACCGGTGGCGGCCCGGGGATGTGGGATCCCATGCCACTAACTCCCCCCGTGAAACCTCCGGCGCCGCCAGAACCCACGGAGTATCTCTGGTCGAAACCAGAGCTCGAGAAGCCAGCCTCGCCGGCACCGAAGCCACAAGCTGCCCCCCCTGCGAAACCACCGACGCCCAAGCCCGAGGCGCGCAAGGTCGCGAAGCGGAAACCGGCTCGGAAGACGGCCAAGAAGCGGCCAGCGCGGAAAGCGGCCAAGAAGCGGCCGGCCAAGAAAGCGGCCACGAAGCGCCCCGTGAAGAAGGCCGCCAAGAAGCGACCGGTGAAGAAGGCCGCCAAACGCTCGTCCGCGAGTAAGCGGCGCCGGTAGGTTGCCCCGCTCTTGCACGCCTCTGCGTGCACAGATCGGTCCAAGAGGGAGAGCCGGGGCGTGTCCGGGGTGGTGGGGATGCCACACAACCGACGAGGAACGTGCGGTGAGAACGGCGCGTCGACAGTGTCACCGGGGTCGACGCGCGTTCGCACCCCGGAGGATAGCGTGAGCCATCGCAGCCTCGGCGCGGCGGTTCATCGCTGGTGGCTCGCGCCTATCCTGATCGGGCTCGCGCTGGCCGCGGTAGCGGGGTGCCAGCCCCGACCCGCCGAGACGGGTGGTTTGCTGGCCGAGGTCCGCGCGCTGCTCACCCGCTCGGCTGCCGCATGGAATGCCGGCGATCTGGATGGGTTCGTCTCGGACTACTCCGTCGATTCGCTTACGGCCTTTGTATCGGGCGGCCGTCCGCAGTACGGGTACGACTGGATCAGGAACCATTACGCTCCGACCTTCGCCGTCGGAGCGCAGCGGGACTCACTCAGGTTCGAGACTATCACGGCGAGATCGCTCGGTACCGCTCATGCCCTGGCCACCGCGCGGTTCGTGCTCTTCCGCCGGGATTCGGTCACCGCAAGCGGTCCCTTCACTCTCGTGCTCACCCGCACGGACGGACGCTGGCTCATCATCCATGACCATACGTCATCTGATCCGCAGTAGCGTCGGCATCTCACTGATCGTCACCCTCACCGCGGCATGCGAGCCGGGTGCTGGCACCACCGCCTACGTGGGCGCTGAGGTGTTCGACGGAACCGGGGCCCCGCTGCTCATGGACGCCGTGATCCTGGTAAAGGACGGACGGATCGAAGCCGTCGGCCCAGCGACGTCGATCGCCGTTCCCAAGGGAGCGGTCGAGGTACGGATCGACGGGAAGTGGGTCATTCCCGGGCTGATCGACGGGCACACCCACATCGAGCGGTGGACACTGGGTCGCTTTCTGGGCTACGGCGTCACCACCGTGCGGGACATGGGCGGCATCCTCGACAGCGTGATCGCGCTGCGAGAAGCGGTCTCACTGGGGTCCACGCTCGGTCCCCGGATGTTTATCGCCGGCGCCATGATCGACGCGGCCCCGGCAACCTGGCCCAATGCCATCCAGGTCGGAACCACAACCGAGGGTCGAGCGGCCATCGACCGACTGGTGCTACTGGACGTCGACCAGGCGAAGGTCTACACCAAGGTGGATCGGCCGCTTCTCGAGGCCATCACCGACGAGGCCAACGTGCTGAACCTTCCGCTCGCCGCGCACCTCGGTCGCGTCGACGCGCTCACGGCGGCCCGGCTCGGTATCCGGTTCCTCGAGCACATGTCGGGCGTGGTGGAGGCTACCGCCACCGACCGTGGCCGGTATATCGCCGCGCACAACGACTTCTTTGGTGGGTGGAATCTTCAAGAGCGCACGTGGTCATCACTCGATTCCGCGGCCCTCGATCGCACCGCACGCGAGCTGGTGCAGCTCGGCGTCAGCATCGTGCCGACCCTGACATTTCACGAGGTTTGGGCCAACCTGACGAATCCGCGTTTCATCGAGCGGTTGGATCTCTCTGCCGTGCCAGAGACCGTGCGCCAGGACTGGGACATCCCGGATCTCATCTGGCGGGCGGACCTCGACGAGCAGCAGTTCCAGGCGTTCCGGCGAGCGCGACCCTATCAGGACCGATTCGTTCGCATGTTTCATCGGCTCGGAGGATCGGTAATCGCCGGGTCGGATGCGCCGAATCAGCTGCTCGCGCCCGGAGCGAGCCTGCACGACGAGATGGCGCTCCTGGTTCGCGCCGGCCTCTTACCGCGTGACGCTCTCTTGGCGGCGACCGGAACGACTGCTCGCCTCCTCGGCGCGGACTCGATCGGCGTCCTTCGCGCTGGCGCCCTGGCCGATTTCGTGATTTTGAACGCCAACCCATTGGAGGACATTCGGAACAGTCGCAACATCGACCGGGTCGTGTATCGCGGCGTGGCCTACACCCCGGCGGAGCTGAGGGAGAGACCGTGAGCATCGCGCGAGGACTCCTCCTAACCCTGGCCATTGTCACGGTTTCGGCTTGTGCGCCAGCCGACAGACTGGACATCGTCTTCCAGGGCGGCTGGATCGTCGACGGCACCGGGAATCCCAGGTACCGAGCGGACATCGGCATCCGAGGCGACCGAATCGTGGCCATTGGCCGACTCGACGAGGCGCCCACGCGCGAGCGAGTCGACGTGTCCGGACTGATCGTCGCACCAGGCTTCATCGACATGCTGGGATGGTCCGACATCAAGGTGCTGGCCGACGGGCGGGCGGCGAGCAAGATCACGCAGGGGATCACGACCGAGATCACGGGAGAGGGGTCGTCCGTCGCGCCGCAGACCGATGCGACAATCGCCGAGGATGCCGAGTACTACGCATCCCTGGGCGTGACCGTCGACTGGCGAGACCTGGATGGATATTTCCGGAGGCTCGAGCAAGCGGGCTCGGCCATCAACATCGCGACCTTCGTTGGTGCCACCCAGATCCGGAAGATCGTGCTTGGTAACGAGGATCGCGCTCCCACCGCAGACGAGATGGCCCGCATGACGGCGCTCGTCGATTCGGCGATGCACCAGGGAGCACTCGGTGTCTCCACGTCACTCGTGTACGCGCCAGCCTTCTATGCCACGACAGCCGAGCTCGTTGAACTGGCCCGGGCCGCCGGACGACATGGGGGGATCTACGCCACCCACCTGCGCAACGAGGGCGCGGGGCTCGATGACGCACTCGACGAAGCGCTCGCCATTGCCCGCGCCGCCGACATCCCCGTCGAGATCTGGCATTTGAAGCGCGCCGGTCGGGAGACCTGGGGCGACATGCCGCGTGTACTGGCCCGCATCGACTCCGCGCGGGCGTCGGGCATCGACGTGACGGCAGACGTGTATCCGTACCAGGCGTCCGCCACTGGGCTTGCCGCGAGCATCCCACAATGGGCCCATGAAGGCGGGACGGCCGAAATGATCGGGCGGCTTCGCGACCCGGCCGCCCGGCATCGCATCCGAGCCGACATGCTCGATCCTCCGGTCGGCGCCGAGAGCTTCTTCCGGGGCGCGGGAGGCGCACCGGGCGTCCTGGTTGCCGGCGTGCTGGCCGATTCTCTCAAGTACCTCGAAGGAAAATCGGTGGCGCAGATCGCGGCTCTCTGGGGTACGGATCCCATCGACGCGCTCTTCGACCTCGTGATCAAGGACAATGGGAACACCGGCGCGATCTACTTCAGTATGAGCGAAGGCGACGTTCGGGCGGCGGTGGGCGAATGGTGGACCAGCTTCTGCACCGACTATGGCGCCGTCGCGCCCGACGGGATTCTCTCGCGAGACAAGGTGCACCCTCGGGTGTACGGCAGCTTCCCGCGTATCCTCGGCAGGTACGTGCGGGAGCATGGCGTGCTCAAACTCGAGGATGCCATCAGGAAGATGACATCGCAGCCCGCGCAGCGAGTGGGCTTGCTCGATCGCGGGCTCCTGCGACCCCAGATGGCCGCGGATATCACCGTCTTTGACGCACGCACGATTATCGATCGCGCGACGTTCGAAGATCCTCATCAGCCATCCGAAGGGGTGCGCTACGTGGTGGTCAACGGGCAAATGGTCTTGGAGAACGGCCAGCTCACCACGGCGAGACCCGGTCGTGGCCTGCGGGGTCCGGGATGGACCGGCCCCCGGTAGCCACCCCCGTGGTCCGCGACTCACATGACGACCGAGATCCGCACGGCGATTGAACGGACCACCGCGTTCTTCGAGGGACGGCACACCCGCCCGGCTGTCGTTGCCCGTCGCTGTGTTGGCCATCCCCGCCCCGAAGACGCCGAGCTCACCGAACATCTCGTTCGGGCTATCCGCCGCAAGACCCGCATCGATGGGAGCGTTCACGGCTCCCTGATGGACACTGCCTGGGCTGCCTGGGAACTGCTGGAGCTCGGGTGCCAGGCCGATCACGCGGCAGTCATCCGGACCGCCGGCTTCATCCTCCAAACCGAAGATCGGGACGGGCACTTTGGCGAGGGATGCGTCGACGAGCGGCATGTGCGGCACCGGTGCCGGCATTTCCTGAGCGGGTTCTTCTCCCCCGGATCGTGGGATCACCCGACTGCGCCGCTCGAGTTTCCCTCTGGCCTTAGGATCGATGATGAACAGGGCGCCAGGTTCGCCGTCAGCTGTTACGTCTTACGGAGCGTCCTCCGCGCCGGCGCAGATCGGCGCAGCGCCGTGCGGCGTCACGTCGACTCGCTCCTCTCGCTCTCCGCGCTCTGGGACGAAGACGGCGGCTGGGCTCCGGACCTCGTCATGGGTGCGCTGGGAGCGCTGGCCTACGCTTCGATCGACTATCGATCGAAGGTCGTCGGCCTCGGGCGGCGGATCCTGGATCGGCAGCAGAACGACGGCTCGTGGACCAACACGCACGCGTTCCACGCCTTGGAGATGTTCCTGGGCCTGACGGGACCGGAGGTGGTGGTGGCGGCCCGCCGCGCGGCGCCGGCCCTCATCGGGCGACAGACTCCCGAGGGGGCCTTCGATCCGACCGGCAACGAAGAGCCGGCGCTGATCGCCCTGCGTGTGCTTCTCCTCGCCGAGAGATAGGCCCTCGGCGGCGGACTCCGAACCCGCCTGCCGACCTGCTACCTTTCATCCTCGAATCACCACCGGGCATGACCGTCGGGTTGACGGGTACCGATGGGCCCGTTCAGCGAATCACCCTTCATGGAAGGGCATGAGACATCGATGGCCGACGCTCCGCGGGACCAGCGGCCGAGCATTCGACTGACGACACTGTCACACGGCGCAGGCTGAGCCTGCAAGCTCGGCTCCGCTGAGCTGGCGCAGGTCCTGCGCCACCTCCCCGCGGTCGACGATCCGCGGGCGCTCGTGACAGCCCTGACACGCGACGATGCCGCGGTGTATCGCATATCCGACACCCGCGCCATCGTGGCGACGGTGGATTTCTTCACGCCGATCGTCGACGATCCGTACACGTTCGGGGCGATCGCGGCAACCAACGCGCTGAGCGATTTGTACGCGATGGGAGCGACGCCGCTCTTTGCGCTCAACATCGTTGCGTGGCCTCGCGACCCTGAGGTGCTGGAACTGGTGGCCGACACCGTGCGCGGTGCCGTCGACAAGGCGCGCGAGGCAGGGATGTTCGTGCTTGGCGGCCACTCCATCGAGGACCCGGAGCCGAAGTTCGGCATGGTCGCCGTGGGGGAAGCGCACCCCGACCACCTGCTCACCAACGCAGGTGCGCAGCCCAATGACTATCTGGTCCTCACCAAACCCCTGGGGACGGGCGTGCTCGCCACGGCACTGAAGCGCGGCACGATCACCGAAGGCGACATGACCAGGGCCATCACGGCCATGACCACCCTCAACGCAGGAGCCCTGGCGGCGGTGCGATCGGTGGGAAGCGCCGTGCACGCCGTGACGGACGTGACCGGATTCGGACTCGTGGGTCACGCCTATAACCTGGTGGCGGCAAGCGGCGTCGGCGCCCGGCTGTTCGCCGATCGGGTGCCGGTTTTCCCCCAAGTCCCCGAGATGATTCGTACCGACGCGGTGCCGGGCGGTACTGTCCGCAATGCTGACGCGGCGAAGGCCTGGACGACATGGTCGTCGGACGTCGACCCGGTGGTCCGGACGATCCTCTGCGATGCCCAGACCTCGGGCGGACTCCTCATCGCCGTGGCCTCGGACGCCGTCGATGCCCTGGTGCAGGCCCTCAAACGGGAGAGGACCCCCTCGGCTGCCGTTGTCGGACACGTCGTGGACCGCGGCAGCGGCACACCTATGGAGGTCGTACGGGATGGTACGTAAGCACAGAGACTTCGTGGCAGTTCACGCTGACGAGAGCTGCCTCGGCAACGGACGGGACGGCGCCAACCCCGGAGGGGCGGGCTCGCTGATCGAGGTCGGGACACGCGATGGTGTGGTCCGCCGTGATGTCCAGATCTCCTCGCCCGATACCACCAACAACCGCATGGCGCTCGCCGGAGGCGTCGCGACATTTGCCCTGCTGTCTCGTAAGGGAAACCGATTCCGCGTGCTCTACGTCTCTGATTCGGAATACCTGGTCAAAGGGATGGCCGAGTGGGTGCCGGCCTGGATCGCCAATGGCTGGCGTCGCAAGGGCGGAAAGATCGAGAACCTCGAGCTGTGGCAGAGGCTCGTCCAGGCCGTCGCAGGACACGAGGTGACGTGGCACTGGGTGCGGGGCCACGCCGGGCACGTCAAGAACGAGTACGCGAACGATCTGGCGATGTGGGCCGCCCAACAACAAACCCATTCCGCGGGCGCGGTTCCCTCCCGGTTCGAGGAATGGCTCGCCGACCATCAGGCCCGAGGGCATTTCGACGGCTACGAGGCCGATGCAGACTTCGCCGAGCTCCAGACACGGGCGGCGGCGGCCACATGACGACCTCCAAGGATGGCGTCGCCGGGAACACGCATCCACTCAATCGACTGCCCGACGGCGCGGAACCACAACTCGACCGCATTCCTTTGTTCGAGGTCTACATGCGGATGGCCGAGGAGCTGGCCAAGCGATCGACCTGCAACCGGCTCCAGGTCGGCACGGTGGTGACCGATGCTCAGCTGGAGAACGTGGTGGCGATCGGCTACAACGGGAACGCCAAGGGGCTACCCAACCGGTGTGACTCCACCGTGCCGGGGAACTGCGGATGCATCCACTCCGAGGTGAACGCGCTGGTGAAGGCACCGGGAGGAATGCGAGACAAGGTCCTCTTCGTGACCGACAGCCCCTGCGTAGCGTGCGCAAAGCTCATGATCAACGCCGGCGCCACACACGTGTTCTACCGCCGGCTGTATCGTGATCCCAGTGGGATCGAGCTGCTGGCTTCGTCGGGGGTGATACCCGTGCTATACGACCGCTGGGCAAACGCTTGGAGATAACGCCGACCATGGACGACGTCGATCGTCTCTTCCACTATCTCGTCAACCACCTGGCGACCTCGGCACCGGAGTACCTGCGGCGTCCGTTCCAGGTGTCGGAACTGTACCAGAGGTTGATCCCCTATCGGCATCACCGAACCGCCTTGGGGTTCGGCGCAATCGAGGACTACGAGTTCGCCCTGCTCAAGTTACTGGCTGGTGAGCGAGGCTACGCTCACCTGGATCCCGACGATGCTCAACGTGCGCTGGCCTCCGAGCTCGAAGCCATCAGCCCCACCCCGGGCGCGTTTCGGGAATTCGCGGCGGCTTCGGTGACCCTCGATCAGCAGGCCGTGAAACGTCTTCTCGATCCGCAGACTGCGTACGCCCCAGCCGCAGCGGCACCCACAAACCCGTCCGCGTACGCGCCTCCGGCCATTACGAGACCGCCAGGGCCGCTTGCCGATTTCGCGGCGCATGCGACGAGCCCGATCGACATGATGCCGACCGGCCCGAACGACACCCGGCCCATCCGCTCTTCCGAACTGTGCCCCGGCTGCGGCGAGAACCTGCCGACCGGCCGACCGGCCCACTACTGCCCATTCTGCGGACTGCGGCTCGGTGAAGTGGAGTGCCGGCAGTGCGGTGAGACACTCGACCTTGCCTGGGTCTTCTGTCTCACATGTGGCACCAAGATCGACGTCGCGCGGTGACCAAGCAGTTTCGCATCGCCGTCATTCCCGGAGACGGCATTGGGCCCGAGGTGATCGACGCGGCGCTGCCCGCACTCGAGGCCGCCGCGGCCACCGAGGGCGCCAGAATGAACTGGCACCGGCTTCCCTATGGCGCCGATCATTACCTGGCAACCGGTGAGACGCTCCCGGATGCCGGGTTCGCCGAGCTGCGCGACGGGGTCGACGGGATCCTGCTCGGCGCCCTCGGTGACCCTCGCGTACCCGACAACCAGCACGCGCGCGACATCCTGCTCGGTCTCCGATTCCGGTTGGATCTCTACGTCAACTTCCGGCCGTGCCGTCTGCTGCACCCGGCGCTCTGTCCCCTGCGTGAGCGGGATCCGCGCACTCCCGGTCGGTCGATCGACTTCGCGATCTTCCGTGAGAACACGGAAGGGGGCTATCTCGGCCAGGGGACCGCTGAGCACGTCGGCACGGCCGAGGAGCGACAAGTCACGCACGAGATCCATACCGCACCCAAGGTGACGCGTATTCTCCGAGCTGCGTTCGAGTGGGCGAAGGCAAACGGCAGGACCCGCATCACCATGTCGGACAAATCGAACGCCGTGCCCGCCCACCGCCTCTGGGGACGGCTGTTCGCCGAAGTGGGCGCGGCGTACCCCGACATCACGCAGGAGCATCGCTACGTCGATGCCCTGGCCATGGAGCTGGTGCGCGACCCGGAGCGGTTTCAGGTCATCGTCACCAACAACCTCTTCGGAGACATCCTGTCCGATCTCGGCGCGGAGTTGGTGGGCGGACTCGGGTTGGCAGCAAGTGCCAACATCCACCCCGGCCGTCCCGGACTGTTCGAGCCGGTGCACGGATCGGCGCCGACGATTGCCGGTCGTGGCATCGCCAACCCGTTGGCGAGCATCCTAAGCGGGAGCCTCCTGCTCGATCATCTCGGCCTGGCCGGTGCAGCCGAACGCCTCACCGCGGCGGTGCGAGCCGACCTCGATGCTGGGGTCACCACCCCCGATCTCGGGGGCACGGCCTCGACTACCGAGGTCGGCAGGTGGATCACCGCATGGCTGCAGCACTCCCGCTCCTAGGGCACCCCCAGCCCGCCACGGCGCGCCTCATTGTGGACCGGTACGACCGGCGCCAACTTCATAGGGAGAACCCATAGGGGCCCATGACCGATCTCGTACCCCAGACGTCCCGGATCGACCGCCCGGCGTTGGAGCGCATCATCAGGCGGGCTGCCGAGCTGCAGGCAAGCGCGCGGGACATTGGTGACGGACTCACCGAGCAGGATCTCCTGGACCTCGGCCAGGAGGTCGGGATCCCCGGCGGCTATTTGCAGCAGGCGCTGTTGGAAGAGCAGACCCGGACGGTAGCACTCACCGAACCGGGGGTCGGAGCGTGGCTCGCCGGCCCGCGGCATATCCTCACCCAGCGATCGATCCCTGGTGAGGCCGATCGCCTCCAGGCGGCCCTCAACCACTGGATGACGGCCGGGGAACTGTTGACCGTCAAGCGGAGATTCCCCGACCGGACCTCGTGGGAAGCTCGGCAAGACGTCTTTTCCTCGATCAAGCGAGAACTGAAAGTGGGTGGACGACCGTACCGACTCGCCCGCGCCAAGGAGATCGTCGGCCGAGTTACCCACCTGGAAGATGGCCGGGCGCACGTCCAGCTGCTTGCCGACCTCTCCAACACACGGCGCGCGCATCTGGCCGGCGGCGCGACGCTCGGCGGCCTGGGTGCCGTGGCAACCGCTCTTGGCTTGACCATCGGCGTGGCCCTGCCCGTCGCGTTGATTCCTCTCGGCTTAGGCGCCCTATTGGGCACGATGGTGGCGCGGCGGCGGTACAGCCAGGTGGAGCGGGTGCACGTGGCCCTCGAGCAGGTGCTGGACCGACTGGAGCACGAAGAGGTCAAGCTCCCAGGCGGGCTGGATGGCCAACGAACGGGCGCGCTCGAACGGATCGCCGGCGAGATCCGGCGAAGCCTCGGCATGTGACACAGGCACGAGCGATATGAGACGCCGAGGCATGGCACCCCGGACGAGCCTCGTCGCGAGCGGCGCCCTCGTGACGATCCTCGTTCTGTCCTGTGGAGGCGGGCTCCGACCGTATCTCACCCCCCTCCCCGACGCGGTTGTCGACACGCTCGCCGCGCTACCGGTAGATGTCATTCGCGAAATCGCCACACTCGTCACGGCTGAGGGTCTCGTCATCAGAATCTCGAGCCCAGAGGAGGGATACCTCGAGACCGAGTGGTACGACGTCGGCACGGCGGTCCCCGGGGACACGCCTTTCACCGATCCGCGTCGCAGCACCCTGCTACGGTTCTTCGCCGACCCGGAAGCTGACGAGGAAACCCGTCTGTCGGCAGAGGCCGTCGTGCGCCGTACCCTCGACCCATCGGTCCCGTCTCGACAGGGTGAAATGATGGCCCCGCCGGGACACCCGGGAAACGAGATGCTCCGTCGAGTACTCGCAGCGCTCGACAGCCGATTCGGACCGGCGCGATGACTTTCGGCCGGCTCGGCTCGGGCTCGCCTACGCCACTCGACGGCCGGGAATGGGACGTTGCTGTCGTGGGGGCAGGACCAGCCGGTACAACGGCCGCTCACCTCCTCGCCAAGGAAGGGCACACGGTGCTGCTGCTCGACCGGGCACCGTTTCCGCGAGACAAGGCATGCGGAGATGCTCTGATCCCCGACACCCTCAACAGCCTCAGGCGATTGGGCCTCTACGAGGAGGTCCGGCAGGTCGCCCAACGACTCGGCACGCTCTCAGCATATAGTCCCGCCGGCATTCGGGTGGACATCCCCGGAGAGTTCCTGACGGTGCGCCGGTACACGTTCGATGCCCTGTTGCTCCAGGGCGCGGTCGACAACGGAGCCACCTTCCACGTGGCACCGGTAGTCAGCATCGACTCGCGAGCGGACCGCGTGCGTCTCACGACGCGAGACGGCCTCACCGTTACCGCCAAGGTGGGTATTGTCGCCACCGGGGCAGATACCTCTCTCTTTCGAGGGGGCTCGACGCCCCGACCGTCTGCACCGAGTGGCGTGGCGCTGCGATGTTACGTGCGCTCGCCCGTGTCGATCGATCGCCTGATCATTTCGTACGATCGGTCGATCGTGCCCGGGTATGCATGGATCTTTCCGCTCGGTGACGGCCTGTACAACGTGGGGTGTGGCATCTTCTATCGGCACGAGCGAAAGCGGCGGATCAATCTCCGGAAGACGTTCGCCACCTTCGTCGAGACCATTCCGCAGGCGCGTGATCTATGGGAGACGCAGTGCTCTGCGACGTCGCTGGTCGGCGCAAGGCTTCGGTGCGGCCTCGATGCCTCCATGGCATACGACGGCGCTCGTGTCATTGGCATCGGTGAGGTAATCGCTACCACGTTTCCCTTCACCGGTGAAGGCATCGGCAAGGCGATGGAGACGGGAGAGATCGCAGCAGCTTCGGTAGCAGAGTCGTTGCGGCAGGGTACGACCGACGCGCTGGCCAGGTTCCCCACCATCCTCGAGCGGCGTGTCGCGCCTCGCTACAGAGGCTACCGGCGAGCGGAGAACTGGGTGGCCCAGCATTGGCTAGCGGATCTCGTGGCCAGGCGCGTGCAGCGCAGTCCGTCGCTCGGCAAGGTCGCAGCGGGCATCATGAGCGAGACGGAAGATCCGCGGGCCCTGTTCTCATGGAAGGCCATACTGCCGTCCCTGAGGACATGGCGGTCGGCCCGCCGCTCTGGTACATGACCGTATCGATGGCGGCGCCCGAGCACAGCGGGGCGTTCTGCGATGCGCTGCTGCCCAAGGTATCCCGCACCTTCGCCATTTGCATTCGCCTGCTCCCCCCGGGACTCGACCATTCGGTTCTCGTGGCCTACCTCCTCTGCCGGATCGCGGACACCATCGAAGACAGCACCGCGCTCGATCAGACGTCCAAGGAGCGGCTGCTGCTCGCGTTCGGTCAGGCTGTCGGGGATCCGAGAGATCCCGCGGAGTCGGTTCAGGAGGCCTTTCCGAATCCGACGAGCGACGAAGAGCGCCTCGCGCACCACGCCAACCTGGTGCTACAGGAGTTCCGCCAGCTATCGGAGACACAACAGGTGGCCATTCGGCCCTGGGTGCAGGAGATGAGTCGAGGTATGGCGGAGTTCACCCGACGCAAGGGCGCCGCGCGCGCCGCGCAGCTTGAGGCCCTCGGCACGGTCGCCGAACTGGACCGGTACTGCTACATCGTTGCCGGTACCGTCGGTCACCTCCTCACCGAGCTGTTCTATCTCCACTCCGGCACGTGGAGCCGTGCACGATACGATCGCCTCACGGCTCGCGCGACGAGCTTCGGACTGGGACTCCAACTGACCAACATCATCAAAGACGTGGCCGACGACCGCCGGCGCGGATGGAGCTTCGTGCCCCAGGAGCTGTGCCAGCTGGCGGGCATCACGCCGGACGAGCTGCACGACGGACGCCACACGGCGGCGGCGCTCCGGGTGATGCACCTGCTGATTGCCAAGGCCAAATCCCACCTGCTCGATGCACTGGAGTACTCGACGCTGCTTTCGCACCGGCAGTACGGGATCCGGCTCTTTTGCCTCACCTCTCTGTACTTCGCGGTCCAGACACTGCACCTCGCCGAGCGAGACGACCGGCTCTTGGACCCCGATCACAAGGTGAAGATCACCCGTCCCGAGGTGCTGCGGACGATCGCGATGTCTCGGATCGTGGCCCCGAGCAACGCGGCAGTCCGTTGGTACTTCCGTCGCCTCGCGGGAGCCGCTTGGTCTCGAGAGCCGATCCCGGCCGTGCCAGCTACCTGATTCGAGCCCGAGACTGACAGGACCCGTGCCCTCCACCCCGGTCGCTCCCCCTGCGTACCGCGGAACGTTCCGAACCGACCTCCCGGCACGCGCGGCCTACAGCGAAGGCGCCGGTCCGTACCGCATCGTTCCGGCTGGGGTGGCCATCCCCGCGGACCTCGACGATGTGGTCCGCATCGTAGCTGCCGCGAACAGCGACGGGTGGTCGTTGATCCCGCGGGGCGCCGGAAGCGGCATTCCCGGCCACAACGTGGGTGAGGGGATCGTGGTCGACCTTTGCCGGCTGACGGATCCCCTCACCGTTGCCGACGGGTTGGCAGTCGTGGGTGCCGCCGTCACCTGGCAGGCACTCGATCGATTGGCGAGCGACCACGGTCTCCGCCTCCCTCCGAACCCGTCGAGCGGCGCCTTCTGCACCGTGGGTGGCATGGTGGCCACCAACGCCGCCGGCGCTCGATCGGTTCGGTACGGTTCCATTCGACCGTGGGTCGCCGGGCTGGAGGTCGTGACCGGGACGGGGGACGTGATCCACCTGGTCCGCGGGCACCACGAGAGCCGGCCTCGACAGGATGTCCAACCGGTGGTGGCTCGCTTCGCCGATCGGGTTCACCCTCGCATCACGCAGGCGGCGGACACCATTGCGCGTCGCTTCCCCCGGACGCGAAAGAACTCCGCGGGCTATGCGCTCGATGCCTATCTCGCATCCGGTGATCTCCTGGATCTCCTGGTCGGGTCGGAGGGAACGCTCGGCATCGTCACGCAGGTTCACCTCCGACTCGCGCCCGTGCCGGCTGCGGTCGGTGGCCTCCTCATCGGAGTCGACCGGATCGAGCGGCTGGGAGAGCTTGTTGGCGGGCTCCTCCTTCTCGAGCCCGCGGCCCTCGAACTGCTCGACACCACCTTCCTCGCCCTCGCTGGCTTTCAGGGCGCCGATGCCCTACCGGGAATGGACGCAGTGCTCCTGGTCGACTTCGAGACGGAATCGCTTGCCGAGCTCGAAGCGGTTCTGGATCGGGCGGCGACCCTGGCGGGGCCCCGTGCCCTCATCCAGCAAGCCCTGACCAAAGACGAGCACGACCGCCTCTGGCAGATCCGACATGCAGCGAGCCCAGCCTTGGCCCGGTTACCCGACACCACCCGCTCGCTGCAGATCGTCGAGGATGGGTGCGTGCCGGTCGAGCACTTGGGCCGCTACCTCTCCGGCGTTCGCGCCATCGCCGACGCGGTGTCGATCGACGTGGTGGCGTTTGGGCACGCCGGCGACGGACACGTCCACGTGAACGCGTTGGTCGATACGACCGACACTTCGTTGGCCGCGCGGCTTCGCGAACTGCTCGAAAGGGTGACGAATCTGGTGCTGGACCTCGGAGGAACGCCAAGCGGTGAGCACGGGGACGGTCGCCTTCGCGCTGGCGCCGTGTCCCGCATGTATGGAGACGAGGTGCTCGAGTTGTTTCGGCTGGTCAAGGAGACGTTCGACCCTCGGGGTGTGCTCAACCCGGGGGTGATCCTCGGCGGACCCGACGACCCGGTGGACCGACTCAAGGTCGGCCCTCAGGCGGTCCCGATCCCCGAGGCGGTTGCGTCCGCGCTTCGCGGCCTCGAGAGACGCGCGGAGTGGGGGCAGTCCCGCTTGGAGTTGCTTGGCGAGTCCAATCCGCGATAATTCGGGGAGGTCGGTGGCGTCGGGAAACACCCACCTGTTCCGCTCGAGAGGCCATGAGACAGTATCTCCATCTCCTCCAGCACATCCTCGACCACGGCCATCCGAAAGCCGACCGGACGGGAACCGGGACGCTGAGCATCTTTGGCCACCAGATGCGCTTCGATCTCGGCGAGGGGTTCCCGCTGGTCACGACGAAGAAGGTGTACCTCAAGGCGATCATTCACGAGCTGCTTTGGTTCACGCGGGGCGACACCAACGTCGGGTACCTTCGGCAGCACGGGGTCAGCATCTGGGACGAGTGGGCGGACGAGCACGGGGACCTGGGACCGATCTATGGAGCGCAGTGGCGCTCGTGGCCGGCTCCCGATGGTCGTACGATCGACCAGCTGGCCGGCGTGGTCGAGCAGATCCGCCGCGATCCGGATTCGCGCCGCCATGTCGTCAGCGCCTGGAATCCTGCCGACCTGCCCAGGATGGCACTCCCTCCGTGCCACATCCTGTTCCAGTTCTACGTGGCAGACGGGCGGCTCTCGTGCCAGCTCTACCAGCGGAGTGCGGACGTGTTTCTGGGGGTCCCCTTCAACATCGCCTCCTACGCGCTCCTCACGCTGATGGTCGCCCAGAGCACGGGGCTTGAGCCCGGTGAGTTCATCCACACGTTTGGAGACGCCCACCTGTACACCAACCACTTGGAGCAGGCCCGACTCCAGATAGGCCGCGATCCCCGATCGCTCCCGACGATGCGGCTCGACCCGGCGGTCAGATCGATCTTCGATTTCTCGTTCGAGAACTTCTCGCTCCAAGGCTACGATCCACATCCCCGGATCGCGGCACCCATCGCGGTGTGATCGTCTCACTCATCGCCGCGATGGCGGAGAACCGGGTGATCGGATCCCGGGGAAGCCTGCCCTGGCACCTGCCCAAGGACATGCGTCGGTTCAAGACCCTGACGACCGACCACGCGGTGGTGATGGGACGGAAGACATTCGAGACCCTGACCCAACCGCTGCCGCAGCGCCGCAACATCGTGATCACCTCCAACCGTGAGTACCGCGCCGCCGGCGCCGAAGTCGTCCATGGTCTCGACGAGGCCCTGGCGCTGGTTGGGCACGAGGAGGAGGTGTTCGTGGCGGGCGGTGGGCAGGTCTACCGACTCGCCCTGCCGCACGCCTCCAGGATCTACCTCACCGTCGTGCACGCGACCTATGACGGCGACGCCTTCTTCCCTGAATTCCCCGAGGGCGACTGGCTGCTCGTCAGCGATCACACCTTCCCCACCGACGAGCGGCACGCGGTGCCGTTCAGCTTCCGCGAGTACCATCGACCCACTCCCTCCAGAGGCGTTCCGGTCTCCAAAAAAAAGCTCGACGGGTCCTGATCGACGGCTTCGCGAAGCGTCGAGCAGACCTGCGCGGAAGTGTCTCGGCAAAAATGACGTCGAAAAAACTATTGCGTATCCGTTCATCATTCTTTATCGTGTTGCGCAACACACACTCGTTCTTGGAGTTCGATGCGCATCGCACTCGCGTTCAACCAACGTCCGGAAGACGTCGTCGCCGATCACGGCGGCGACCGCCGGACCACCTTCGAACCGCTCACCGACGAGTACGTCGAGTGGGATGACGCCGAGACGATCGCGGCGGTGCGCGACGCTCTCCAGGTCTTCGGGGACGTCGTGCCCCTCGAGGCCGTGGGCGACTTCCCGTGCAAACTCCGCGACGCCCGGGTGGACTTCGTCTTCAACATGGCTGAGGGCCACAGTGGTCCGAACCGGGAGGCACATGTCCCGGCGATGGCCGAGTTCTTCGGCATTCCCTATCTGGGGAGTGATCCGCTCACGCTCGCGATCGCGCTCCACAAGATCCGGGCAAAGGAGGTCTTTCGGCAGCGCGGGGTGCCGACGCCGCCGTTCACCTGGATCGATTCCGAGGCTGATCTGTCGGTGCTGCGGAACGGGCATCCCTACCCGGCGTTCCTCAAGCCGGCCTGGGAGGGCTCCTCTAAAGGAATAGCGGAGGCCAACTACGCACGGACCCCGGCGGAGGCGGTCGAGCGCGCGCGGCATCTGCTGGAGGCCTATCGCCAGCCCGTTCTCGTGGAAGCGTTCCTCCCAGGTGAGGAGTTCACCGTCGCCGTCATGGGGAACGGGCTCGACGCGCGGGCACTGCCGCTCATCCGCTACCGGTTCGACGGCCTGCCGCCCGGCGCACTCCCCATTATGGGCTACGAGGCCAAGTGGAAGTGGGACGTGCCCGACACGCCGCTCGAGGTGCTCGAATGCCCCGCGGCGGTCGATGAGGAAGCCGCCGAGGCGGTGCGTCACACCGCCCTCGCCGCCTACCACGCCCTGGGCTGCCGCGACTGGGCTCGCGTCGATGTCCGACTGGATGCCAGCGGTGCTCCACACGTCCTCGAGGTCAATCCCCTGCCCGGCATCATCCCCGACCCGGCAGCGAACAGCTGCTTCCCGCGCGCGGCGTGGACGGCCGGGATGACCTACGACGACCTGATCCAGTCGGCCGTGCGGATCGCCTGGCGGCGGGTCACCGGTGGGGAACTCGCATCAGAACCCGTTTCAGGAGTCACGCACTGAACATCGCGGCGATCTACGACGGCGGCGCAGAGAGCTGGAGTCCGGAGGACATCCGGGCCGTGCTCGCATCCGTCGCCACCGTGAGCCGCGTGCTAGAGACGGCGGGTCACGAGGTGACGCGCGTCTCCGTGCAGCCCGACCTCGCGTGGTTCGGCTCCGTGCGGGAGGCCGACCTGGTATTCAACCTGTGCGAGGGGGTCGGAGGCGTCAGTCGCCTGGAGGTCAACGTCGCCTCGATGATGGAACTGGCGGGGATTCCCTTCACCGGATGCTCGGCCTGGACGATGGCAGTGTGTCACCGCAAGCCGCTCCTCAACGCGTTCCTGGCGTCGCGGGGAGTGCCGGTTCCGCGCTGGCACGTCCCGGAAGGGGCGGCGGCCGTGCCCGACGACTTCCCGCTCCCGGCGATCGTGAAGCCGGCCGCCGAAGACGCGAGCATCGGGATCGAGCAGGGATCGGTGGTCACCAGCCCCTCCGCCCTCCGCGATCGGGTGGCGCTGGTGCGGGAGCGGCATGGGACGGCCATCGTGCAGCAGTACATCGCCGGCCGGGAGCTGGCGGTGGGCTTCGTCGGTGACGGCATCCTCCCACTGTCGGAAATCGACTTCACCCACCTGCCGGCCGGCGCTTGGCCGATCGTCTCGTTCGCCGCGAAGTGGCTCGAGGCGAGCCCGGAGTTCGCCGGGACCCAGCCGGTCTGTCCTGCGGACGTCGACGCCGACCTGGCCAACCGTATCGTGCAGATGGCGGCCTTGGCATGGCAGGCCGTCGAAGGTCGGGGATACGGGCGAGTCGATCTTCGGGTGGATGCGGATGGGAATCCCTGGGTCCTGGAGGTCAACCCCAATCCAGACCTCTCGGCCGACGCGGGGTTGGCGAACATGGCCCGAGCGCGTGGCTGGAGTTACGACCGGCTGGTGCTCCAGATCGTCGAGGCGGCTCGCAGTGGGCGGAGACAAAGCCCGGCCGTGCCGATCACTTCGACGCGTGAGGTCTCGCTCGCATGAGCACCGCCGAGACGACCGTGACGATCGGCCCACTGCGGGCTGAAGACCGGGAGCGCGTCCGCGCGATGGTCGAGGCCACGCGTGTCTTCCGCTCCGACGAGATCACCGTGGCCCTCGAAGTGTTCGACGACCACATCACCCGTCCCGGCACCGACTACCACGCGATCGGCGCCTTCGACGATGACGGACTGGTGGGCTTCACCCTATACGGTCCGACCCCTTGCACCAGCGCCACGTGGGATCTCTACTGGATCGTCGTCGATCCGGCGGCGCACCGACACGGGGTCGGTCGCAAGCTCATGGATCACACCGAACGGAACATCCGGATGCGGAAGGGGCAGCTGATCGTGGTTGAGACGTCGTCCCGCGACGACTATGGGCCGACCCGGGGGTTCTACGATTCGATCGGGTACACCCGTGCTGCGCACATCGCGCAGTACTACGGTCCTCAGGACGATCTGATCGTCTACACCAAGCATCTCGCTCCTCCCGCAAAAGAGATGGCACACCATGGCTGAATGGCAGAAGCTCCTCCACGAGCGCGGTGTCCGCACGCTCCAGCAGCTCGTCGAACGGTTCGGGCCGGAGCACTTCCCAGACCTCGAGCGCCTTCAGCAGGCGGTGGACAACTTCGAGTTCCGGATCTCCCCCGCCATGGTGGACCTGATCCAGAAGCCCAATGATCCGATCTGGCGGCAGTACGTCCCCGACCTGCAGGAACTCGAAGTCGTGGATGGCGTACTGGACAGCCTCAACGAGGAAGGCGACAGCCCGGTGCCCAACATCACGCACCGGTATCCGGATCGGGCGTTGTTCCTCGTGAGCCCGGTGTGCGCGTCGTACTGCCGGTTCTGCACCCGACGCCGCAAGGTGGGGGATCCCGAAAAGATCTCCATGGCCCAGCTCGAATCGAGCTTCCGGTACCTTCAGGAGCATGAAGAGATCCGCGACGTGATCCTCTCGGGTGGGGATCCTCTGCTTTTGTCGGATCGGCGACTCGATGCGATCCTCGGCCGGCTGCGCAAGATCCAGCACATCGAGGTCATCCGGATCGGTAGCCGCATCCCGTGCCATCTCCCGGAGCGGATCACCCCGGAGCTCTGCGCAGTGCTGAAGAAGCACCACCCGTTGTACATCAACACCCACTTCAACCACCCGGCCGAGTTGACGCCCGCTGCGGTCAAGGGACTGGGCATGCTGGCGGACGCCGGAATTCCGCTAGGGTGCCAGACGGTACTCCTCAGCGGCGTGAACGACGATGTCGACGTCATGAAGGAGCTCATGCAGAGGCTCCTCGTCGCGCGCGTGCGCCCGTACTACATCTTCATGTGCGATAACGTGGCCGGCGTGGAGCACTTCAAGGCCACGGTCGAAAAGGGCCTCCAGATAGTGAAGGGCCTCCGTGGCTGGACGAGCGGGCTCGCCGTTCCCCACTTCGTGATCGATGCCCCGGGTGGTGGCGGCAAGATTCCCCTGCTCCCGGAGTACGTCGAGTCGATCACGGACGACGAGATCGTGCTCAAGAACTATCGCGGCCAGCGCTACGTGTACCCGCAGGCCCGGTCGGAGGTGTTGGTCGCGGCCGGCGCAGCCGAGCCGGAGTACGAGCTGATGTCGCTGTTTGGCGACGAGCCATCGCCGGGATCCCCGCGGCCGCGTTCCCGCAACGGCACCCGCAAGGGGGCAAAGAAGAAACGCACCTAGAGCGGCCTGCTGGCCGCTCTAGGTGCGTGCCCTATCGGCCGTTGTCTTCTTCGAGTTGCTGCTTACGCTGCTCGCGGACCTTCTCCGTGACGTCGGGCGGCACTTCCTGATAACTCGACAGTGACCAATGGAAGCCGCCCCGCCCGTGGGTCATCGAGTGCAGCTGGGTGGCGTACCGATACAGCTCCGCCTCGGGAACGTACGCGCGCACTTTCGTCAACCGACCGTCACGCTCACTCCCCAGAATCTGCCCACGGCGGGAGGACAGGTCTCCCAAGACCTCCCCCAGGTTGTCTTCCGGCGTCCACACTTCGACTTCGAGGATGGGCTCGAGCAGTACCGGCTTGGCGTTGGCCGCGACGTGCCGGAACGCCATGATGCCGGCCATCTTGAACGACTGCTCGCTGCTGTCGACGTCGTGATAGGAGCCGTCGTAGCACTCGGCCTTGAAGTCCACAACCGGGAACCCGGCCGTCACGCCTCGCGCGGCTGCCTCCTGGATACCCTTGTCCACGGCCGGAATGTACTTCGACGGAATGACACCGCCCTTGATCTTGTCTTCGAACTCGTACCCCGACCCGCGCGGTAAGGGAGCGATCCGAATCCAGCAGTCACCGAACTGACCGCGACCGCCTGTCTGCTTCCTGTGCCGCCCCTGACCTTCGGCCTTCCCCTTGAACGTCTCGCGATAGGCAATCCGCGGCTGGCCGAGCTCGGCATGGACACCGAACTTCCGCTCGAGACGCCCAACGATGATCTCGAGGTGGCGCTCGCCGCGCCCGCCGATCAGCGTTTGCCGCAGCTCTGCGTCGTAGCGGTGGTGGAAGGTCGGGTCTTCTTCGTGGAGTTTGTGCAGTCCGGTCGAGAGCTTGTCCTCCTCCCCGCGCTGCTTGACCTGGATCGACAGCACGGTCAACGGCTCGGGGAACGGGATCTTCGCCAACACCACCTGCGAGGCCTCGGTCGAGAGCGTGTCGTTGGTGTGGGTGTCCTTGAGCTTCGCAACGACCCCGATGTCGCCGACGTGGAGCATCGGGACCTCTGTCCGATCCCGCCCCTGCGCGATGGACAGATGGTTCAGCTTCTCCGACAAGCTGCGCGGAGCGTTGAACACCTCTGCGCCGTTCCTCACACTCCCGGCGTGGATTCGGAAAAAGGACACGTCTCCGACGTGCGGCTCCGACACGGTCTTGAAAACCTGTGCCACAAATGGGGACCCGTCGGCCGGGGTGAGCTCCACCGGCGTGGCCGCTCCCCATCGTTCGGCAACGACCGGCGGACGCTCGGTCGGCGCGGGGACCAGCTCGGCGAGCTTCGACAACAATGCCTTGATCCCGTACGTCAGCGTCGCCGAGCCGCAGAGCAGCGGACAGATCTCTCCAGCGGCAACGCCCTGCTTCATCGCGTCGATCGCCTCCTCCCTCGTGATCTCCTCGCCCCCTAGATACCGCTCCAAAAGATCATCGCTGGTCGTGGCAATCGTCTCTATCAGATCCTTCGAATACTGGTCGAACCGCTCCTGATATTCGGGCGGGATATCGACCTCGTCATACTCGCCGGTCTTGGTGCCCTTCTTATAGAGATGGCATTTCCTGGAAAACAGATTGATGATCCCGTGGAAGTCCGGCCCCTCGCCGACGGGAATCTCGATCGGGACCACCTTGGCGGTGAGATGGTCCTTGATGTCCCGATACACTTTCTCGAAATCGGCGTTGTCCTTGTCGAGCAGCGACAGGAAGAACAGTCGGGGCAGGCCACGCTCGGTTGCGTACTCCCACACCTTCTCGGTGCCGACCTCGACACCCGACGTGGCACCGACCACGACCAGCGCGGCATCGGCGGCCGACATGCCGGCCAGCGCGTCGCCAATGAAGTCCAGATAGCCAGGGGTGTCGATCAGGTTGATCTTGACGCCATTCCACTCAGCATGGGCGAGCGCCAGGCTGATGGAGTACTGTCGATCGATTTCGTCGGGAGTGTAGTCAGTGAGGGCAGTCCCCTGCGGGACCGAACCATGCCGTGTACTGGAGCCGGCCACGAACGCAAGCGCATCGACCAAACTCGTCTTCCCACTCGCGCCGTGGCCGACCACCGCGACGTTGCGGATCCTATCTCCTGTGTAGACCTTCACGGTCACACCTCCTGGTCGGGGGGACTGGGAACATGCGCGGGAGATCCGGGCCCCGCAAGACCGTCGAACCGGCCCCTGTTCGGCCCAACTGCGCGGCGGGATTAGCTTACGGTCATGGATCTCGACAATGCGATCTGCGTGGTGACCGGAGCCACCGAGGGCATCGGACGCGCCATTGCGGAGAGCCTGGCCAACCGCGGTGCCAGACTGGCCCTATGCGCCCGCACGGGGGCCAAGGTGACCACGATCCTACAGCAGCTCACAGAGGAGGCGGGGTTCACGGTGGTGGGGCAAGCGTGTGACGTGGCCGACGAAGCGGACGTCACGCGGTTCGCGGCCTTCGTCCGCGACAGTCTCGGTCCGGTCGATGTCCTCGTCAACAACGCCGGCCTTGGCCACCGCGGACCGGTCGTCGAAATGAGCACGGCGGCCTTCGACGAGACATTCGCCGTCAACGTCCGCGGGACGTTTCTCATGACGCGGGCCTTCCTACCCGAGATGCTCGCGCGGGGTCGAGGCCACGTCGTGAACATCGCCAGTCTTGCAGGTCGAAACCCCGTGCCCAACGCCGCGGCCTACTCGGCCGCCAAACACGCCGTGCTGGGGTTCTCCAAGTCGTTGTTTGCCGAAGTGCGGCACCGGGGCGTTCGAGTAACCGCAATTTGTCCCGGGTCGGTGGCAACGCCCTTTTTCGAGAAATCCGGCATGGGGCTGGAGCATCCCGACCGCAAACTCCAGCCCGAGGACGTCGCCACTACCGTGATCGCCGCCCTCGACCTTCCCGATCGGGCCCTGGTTTCGGAATTGGACGTCCGCCCGACTAACCCGTGACGGCCTACTTCACATAGACCGCCTTGATGTTCACGAACTCGCGAATCCCGAAAGCCGCGAGCTCTCTGCCATAGCCTGAGTCCTTGATGCCGCCAAAAGGCAGCCGCGGATCGGACTTGACGAACGCATTGACGAAGCACGCGCCGGCGTGCAGCCGATCTCTGGCAATGCGTTCCCCCCGTTCGGCATCCGACGTGAAGACCGCAGCACCAAGGCCAAAGGCCGAATCGTTGGCAATGCGCACGGCCTCGGTCTCATCGCGTGCCTCGATGACGGCTGCCACCGGCCCGAATAACTCGTCGTCATAGGCTGGCATCCCGGGTCGCACATCCGCCAGGACCGTCGGCGGGTAGAAGGCCCCCGGTCCGTCGGGTACCGTACCACCGAGCAGCAGCCGGGCCCCCCGCTCGACCGATCCCACCACCTGTTGGTGGAGCTCGTCGCGCAGATCGCGGCGTGCCAGGGGTCCCACGTCGACGGCACCAAACGGGTCTCCCATGGTCTTGTCGCGCATCACCTCTACGTAGCGCCGCTCGAAAGCCTCCTTGATGCTGGCCACGACGATGAACCGCTTGGCGGCGATGCAGCTCTGGCCGCTGTTGATGAGCCGGGAGGTGACGCAGGTGTCGACCGTCTCGTCCAGGTTCGCATCCTCCAACACCACATACGGATCGCTCCCCCCGAGTTCCAGCACGGTCTTCTTCAGCGCCGCGCCTGCCGCCGCAGCGACGGCCCGACCGGCGGGACCGCTGCCGGTGAGCGTTACGGCCTTGATCTGCGGCGCCTCGATCACACTCCGCACGCGCCCGGCACCGATCACGAGCGTGCGGAAGACATCCGCCGGCATCCCAGCTTCGCGAAAAACCTCCTCGATCGCGAGCGCACAGCCCGTCACATTGGACGCGTGCTTGAGCACACCGGTATTTCCGGCCATGAGCGCCGGTGCCGCGAACCGAAATACCTGCCAGAATGGAAAATTCCAGGGCATGACGGCGAGGACGGTCCCGAGCGGCCGGAAGGACACGTAGCTGCGCGTCGCGTCGGTTGCGACCGACTGATCGGCCAGGAAATCGGAACCGTGTGTCGCGTAGTACTCACACACCCAGGCGCTTTTTTCCACCTCCGCTTTCCCCTGAAAAAGCGGCTTCCCCATTTCCCTCGCCATGAGCGCCGAGTATTCCCCACCACGCCTTCGTAGCACGTCCGCGGCCCGGTGCAGAAGCCGTCCACGTTGCTCGATGTCTGTCTGACTCCACGCGGCGAACGCTCGATCGACCGCGTTTAGCAATGCCTTTACCTCGTCCGGTGAGGTCTCTTCGTACGCCGCGAGGAGCTCGCCGGTAGAGGGGTTGATGGTCTCGATGGCCATGGCTTCCTCGATGGTCGTGTGCTGGGGCGTTAGAACGGGATGGCGCGGAGGACCGAAACGGGCGCGCGCCCAACCGCACCACCTGCTCGTCTTCGCGGAAAAGCTATGCCGAGGGGGAGCGTCGCGAGAGGGGGAAGAGATCGTAGTAACCGCTCACCAGCGCGAGGAGCGCCACGACGTACAGAATACCCGTCCCGGTTTGCCACGCCATGAGCCCGAGCGCGGCCCCAGCGGCCGTGCGAAGCACCCGATCCTGGGTGCTCAACCGCGCGGCTGCGGCCCGACCGGAAGCGGCCTGCTCAAACAACGACGTGAGCCGCGACCGTGACTGTGCGCCGACCAGTCGGGTCAGCTCCTGACCCCTGCGAAACGCGATGAAGGTGGGAATTCCACGCACGCCGAGTGATGCCGCAATGTCCGGCTCCGTGTCGGTATTCACCTTCCAGACGTCGACCGTTCCGGAGAACTTATGTTGCAGCTCCTCGATGATGGGCGCCGTGGCGCGGCACGGACCGCACCACGGCGCCCAGAGATCGACGATAACCGGCCGGTCGCTCGCCTCGAGCCGCCTGCGGACCTCGGAGCCGGTCACGGCTGCGTCACTGTGCCTTGTTGGTCCGGATCCTGAAGACCGAGTACGCTGGACACCAGCCTACCAGGCCCGTGACCAACGGCAAGAACCCGAGATACTTGCACACGGTCCCGACCGTTCCCGTCACGACCCCTGCCCAGCCCAAGTACAGGAGAACGATCCCGGCGATCACGCGGGCGATCCGATCCCATGCGGCCTCATTAATGAATTGCATGGACCCTCGTTACAGCGTTGGAATTCCAGCGTCTCATGGACGGGACCGCCTCGGGGAGGTCACACCGGCGCAGGCCGCCCGTTGGTTACCGAATCTGCTGCGACCCCAAGCCTAGCCTGGCCGGCAGCGCCGCGCCACACCCCAAAGCACAGCTTGCGAGAACTGCCAAGGACGTCCATACTCGGCGCCCATGAGCGGCACGCCTCCGGCAGCCGGCTACGCCCGCCGCCTTGGTCTCTTCGACGCAACGATGCTCGTCATTGGCGGCATCGTAGGTGCAGGCATCTTCCTCAACCCCGCCGTCGTCGCGCAGCGGGTCCCCACCCCGGGGCTCGCACTAGGCGTCTGGGTGCTCGGGGGGATCGTGGCCCTCGCCGGCGCCTTGTGCTTTGCCGAACTGGGCGCTCGCAAGCCTTTCGCGGGAGGGGGCTATGTGTACCTGCGGGACGCGTTCGGCCCTCTGCCCGCGTTTCTCTACGGCTGGACCCAGCTCCTCGTCATCAACAGCGGCGGGATCGCCGCCGTCGCCGTCACGTTTGCCCGCTACGTCACCGCGCTTGGTGGCTGGCCCACCGCTTCCAGCACCCCAATCGCGGTGGGCGCCATCGTATTTCTTTCCGGCGTCAACTACTTCGGGATTCGGCCCGGGGCGATCGTGCAAAACGTCTTCACAGTGCTCAAGATGCTGGCGCTCGCCGGATTGATCGTCGCCGGCTTCGTGCTCGCCGCCCCCGCCGTCACTGTGGCCGCGCCTCCGGCCGAGCTTGGACCGGCGGGGGTCGTGCGCGCCATCGGGGTGGCGCTCATCCCCGTTTTGTTCGCCTACGGGGGCTGGCAGAGCACCAACTTCGTTGCCGAGGAACTGCGACATCCCACACGGGACCTGCCGCGGGCCCTAGTCCTGGGCGTCATCGGGGTCGTCGTGACCTACGTGTTGGCCAACGCCGTCTATCTCCGGGTTCTCGGCCTGGACGGACTAGCGGCGAGCAGCGCTCCGGCCTTCGACGTCATGGAGCGACTGGCTGGACGCACGGGTTCAACGGCGATCACCGTGGGGATCATCATTTCGACCTTCGGATTCCTCAACCTCGCCGTTCTCGCGTCGCCGCGGGTGTATCAGGCAATGGCCGCCGACGGCGCGTTCGTGCGGGCAGCCGCTAGGCTCCACCCTCGGCATCACGTTCCCTCCACGGCGCTCGTCATTCAGGCCGCATGGGCCATCCTGTTGCTGTCGACCAAAACCTACGAACAGCTGCTGGACTACGTCGTGTTCGCCGATTGGATCTTCTTCGGCCTCGTCGGTGCGACGGTCGTGTATCTTAGGATCCGGGAAGGGGACGCCGACCTCGCATTCCGCACCCCCGGCTATCCCTGGGTGCCCGTGTTCTTCGTCGCCACGGCAGGATTCACCGTCGTGAGTACGGTGGTCTCGAACGTGGGAGACGCGGCCCTCGGCGCCCTTCTCATGGCAGCAGGCATCCCCGCGTTTCTCATCTGGCGCGCGCGCGAACGACGGAGATCACAGGAGCATGGATCGTGACTACGAAACCCCAGGAGGATCCCGTCTTCCGAGCGGGCCTCCTATCCAATCGCGTTGCGGTGGTGACGGGTGGCGGGACCGGCATCGGGCTGGGAATCGCCACCTGCCTCGCCAAGAGCGGTGCCGACGTGGCCATCGCCAGTCGCAAGACCGAGCACCTCGAGGCGGCAGCGAGCGCGCTCCGGGCGCACGGTACGCGAATTCTCCCCGTCACCATGAACGTTCGGGAACCGGACTCCGTGCGCACGGCTATGCAGCGGATCGTCGGCGAATTGGGACGGATCGACGTGCTGGTGAACAACGCCGCCGGAAACTTCTACGCGCCGTCCGCCGAGCTATCCCCGAACGGATGGCGAGCGGTCGTCGAAACCGACCTCTACGGAACCTTCTTCTGTTCCCAGGCCGTGTACCCGGTGATGGTTGGCCAGGGCGGTGGACGGATCATCTCCATTTCCATGACATTGCACTACCGTGGGTGGCCGCAGATGGCCCACGCGACTGCAGCCAAGGCCGGTGTCGACGCGCTCACCAAGACGCTGGCGCTCGAGTGGGCGCGGGACGGCATCACCGTGAATGCGGTCGCGCCCGGCCCGGTGCCCACGCACGGCGCCACCCAGGCGTTCGCCGGCGGTGACACCGACACCGATGCAATCGACGAGGAGATGCGACGGCGCATTCCGCTTGGTCGCTGGGGAACGCCCGACGACATCGGGAACCTGATCGTGTACCTCGCAAGCCCCGCAGGCGCCTGGATCACCGGAGCCATTGTCGTCGTCGATGGAGGGAGCTCACTTGCCCACACCTGATCAGTCACCCCCCGTCCTCCCCAAGCTCAATCCCGACCAGCTCGCGGCATTTGCATCGCAGTGGAACGACCACCCGGGCATGCGCCATATGGGAGCACGTCTCGACCTGACCGATCCTGGAACCGTGCGCGCCGTTGTCGACCCGATCAAGCCAGAGCATCGCGGCGGGTTGGGCACCGAAGCCGTGAACGGCGCCGTCATTGCAGGGGTGTTCGACCTCGTGATCGGCCTCGCGGGTTACCTCCAGACCGCCGGGCGCCGGGCAGGCGTTGCGCAACTCGGCATTCAGTTCCTTCGCCCGGTCCTCGGGGACCGGTTCGAGGTGCTGGGTCGACCGATACGCGTCGGCAAGACCCTCGTCTTCTGTACGGCCGAACTGCGGGACCAGGATGGCAGGCCCTGCGCTCGGTGCGATGGGATCGTCGCGGTGGCAGGAGGTGATGTGGGCGCCGGTCCCGCATTCTGACAATGGATCCGACAGCGGGATTGAGCGTGGACATCTTTCTTGGCCTCGCCGCCATCGTGGTCCTGGGGACCGCTGCCCACTGGTTGTCGTGGCGGCTCCGGCTTCCCGCAATCTTGTTGCTGCTCGTGGTCGGCTTCCTGGCAGGCCCGGTAACCGGGTTCCTCGATCCAGACGCCATCTTCGCCGACCTCGTCTTTCCCGTCGTCTCGCTCGCGGTGGCGATCATCCTGTTCGAGGGCGGGTTGAGTCTCGACATCGCCGAGCTCCGCGAGATCGGTGGCGTGGTCCGAAACCTCGTTTCGCTCGGCGTCCTGGTCACCTGGACCCTCGCCACCCTGCTCGGCCTCCTGCTGCTCGACCTCGACATTGGCCTTGCGTTGCTGCTGGGAGGCGTGCTGGTCGTCACGGGACCGACCGTGATCATCCCTCTGCTGCGCACCATCCGACCCAACCCTCGAATCGGATCGACCATCAAGTGGGAGGGGATCGTCAACGATCCGATCGGCGCAATCCTCGGAGTTCTCGTGTTCGAGGCGCTCGTGGCCGGCGGGTTCGAGGCGAGTATTGGCGCGGCCGTGAGTGGGATGCTGAAAGCGAGCGTGATCGGCGTTGTCTTTGGACTGGGCGGTGCCGCCATCATCGTTGTCGTGCTCCGCCGCCACTGGGCACCCGACTATCTCCAAAACCCGCTCGTGCTGGCACTGGTGATTCTCGTGTTTGCCGTCGCCAACGCCATTCAGGACGAGTCGGGCCTGCTGGCGGTCACCGTCATGGGAGCCGCCCTGGCGAGTCAACGATTCGTGAGCGTGCGCCATATCGTAGAATTCAAGGAGAACTTGCGCGTACTGCTGATCGCCTCGCTTTTCATCATTCTCGCGGCCCGGCTTCCGCTCGAAGACCCCGACTACTGGAGCGCGGGGAGTCTTCTGTTTCTCGCCGCCCTGATCGTGATTGTGCGTCCGGCAGCCGTGGCCGTCGCAACCTGGCGATCGAGCCTCACGTGGCGCGAGCGCGTGTTTCTTGGCGTGATGGCGCCGCGGGGCATCGTCGCCGCGGCCGTGGCCTCGGTCTTTGCCCTCCAGCTCACTGAGGCAGGCTACGCCCAGGCCGAACGCCTCGTGCCGCTCACGTTTCTCGTCATCGTCGGCACGGTGGGCTTCTACGGAATCGCCGCTCCACTGATTGCGCGCTCACTTGGCATTGCCACACCCAACCCGCAGGGGCTGCTCATGATCGGTGCCGCTCCGTGGGTTCGGGAGGTGGCGGCCGTCCTGCGAGAAAAGGGAACGCAGGTGGTGCTTGCCGACTCCAATTGGGCCAACGTCGCGGCCGCCCGTCGCGAGGGGCTCGAAGCCCTCTACAGCAACGTGCTCACAGAGGGGGGGCTCGAGGAAATCGAGCGTAAGCTGGACGGCGTGGGCCGGTTCCTGGCCGTCACGCCCAACGACGAGGTTAATGCCCTCGCCACGCTTCACTTCGAGGATCTGTTCGATCGGTCGCAGATGTATCAGCTGCCACCCGATGCCACCGCGCGGGAGCGCCGCCAACGCGGTATCCCCGAGCATCTCCGGGGCCGATTCCTCTTCGGGCCCGACGCGACGCACGGCGAGATCACACGGCGTTTCGAGTCGGGGGCGGTCGTCAAGCGAACGCATCTGACGCCGGAATTCGATTTCACGGCGTTCCTCGCGCGAAGCGGTAACGACGCCATCCCCATGTTTGTCCTCAAGGAATCCGGCGACGTCGTCGTCCTCACGGCCCGCTCGCCTGCCGCGCCCAAGCCGGGGCAGATCCTCGTGAGTCTGGCCCCGGCCGAGGACTGATCTCCCCCGGAATCCCCTTTTCCTAGCATCCTCGATCGGAACCATCGCACGCGGTCCCGTTCTTGGTCTCGGAAGTGCTGGGATTGAGCGGACGGCTGCGGTGGCAAACGCAGGCAATAGCGCCAATCAGGCTCGACCTTCCGCACTCCCGAGCGGCTGGTCAATCGCCTCACGGACCTTGCCCAACAACTCCGCCACCGTCCACGGTTTCCGAAGAAACGGCACGTCTCGACCTTCCGGTCGCGCCTTGGAAACGTCTACTTCGGAGTACCCGCTCGTAAAGAGGAACTTCACGGCGTAGCCCCGCGTTTGGGCAGCTTCGAACAGCTGCATGCCACTGAGCTTGGGCATGACGAGGTCGGTGATGACGAGGTCGAGACTCGGCCCGTGATCGCGCAGGAACTCCATCGCCTGTTGGCCGTTTTCCGCCGTGAGCACCCGGTATCCCTGCCGTTCCAGGATTCGCTGCACCGACCGCCGGATGGCCGCCTCATCCTCCACCACCAGGATGGTCTCTGTGCCGGTGGGCATGTCCTCGGACACCGCGGGCTCCGGGAGCACCTGCTCTTCGGTCGATGTCGGCACGTAGATCCTGAAGGTCGTGCCGAGCGCGGGCTCGCTGTACACGTTGATGTAGCCGGCGTGCTGCTTCACTAGTCCATAGACCATGGCGAGGCCAAGGCCCGTCCCTTGCCCCTGGGGTTTCGTCGTGAAGAACGGCTCGAAGATCCGCTCACGCGTGCGGGCATCCATCCCGGTCCCCGTGTCGCTCACCGACAGGCATTCGTACTCGCCTGGGACCCCCCACCCGTGCGTCGTCCGATACTGCTCGTCGAGGGCGGCGTGGCGCGTCTCGATCCGGAGCACGCCACCTGCCGGCATCGCATCGCGCGCATTCGTCGCGAGATTGAGCAGGATCTGCTCCATCGCACTGGGATTGGCATGGGCGAATCCGGCGTTCCCGGTCTCCAAGCGAATCTCGATGTTCTCGGGAAGCAGGCGACGGAGCATGGTCGACACCTGCCGGACGAATTGGCTCAGGTCCAGCGGTGACCGGTCGAGCTGTTCGCGACGGCCGAACGTCATGAGTTGCTTGATCATGTCGGTGGCGCGTCGCGCGGCCTTGCCGATCTCGTCGACGTCCTGGAGCACCTCGGTCTGCTCCGGCGGCAACGATTCCTGCAGCAGCTCCGTATTGGCCAGAATGGCAGTGAGGATGTTGTTAAAGTCGTGTGCGATACCGGCAGTGAGCTGGCCAACGGCCTCCATTTTTTGCGCGTGCCGCAGTTGGCTCTCCAGAGCCCGACGCTCGGTGATGTCCTCGGCCACCATCTCGAAGTACTGCGCCCGACCGTTCGTGTCGTGGACCGGCCGGCCGCTGAGCCGCACCGCGAACAGGCTCCCGTCCTTGCGCCGCCACGTCGCCTCCACGCCGTCGATGCGATCGGCACCCGAGAACTCCTTGACGAGCCTGGCGCGCTCGGCTGCCCGGGCATAGACCTCTTTGGCCAAGTCGAGCTTCAGGACCTCTGCCTCGTCGTCGTAGCCGAGCATCTCCACCAGCGCTGGATTGGCCGCGAGGAACCTCCCTTCGGGACTCGAGCGATAGATGCCGTAGAGCGCATGATCGATCAGGGCTCGCAGGCTCGACGCCGACTGCTTGAGCGCGGCCTCCGCCTTCTTGCGCTCGGTGATGTCACGAATGACCCAACTGAAGAACTGCTGTCCCTGCACCTCCCACGATCCTACCGATATCTCCACGGGGAGCGTCGACCCGTCGCGTCGCCGTCCCACCGCCTCGATGATGCTCCCCGAGAGATCCATCGGCGCCACAGGTTGCTCGGGGGCCTCGGGGTCGCTCTCGGTCGGCTTACTAGATGGATCCGGGATGAGCTTCGCGATCGGCAGCAGGTGCATCTCGGCGCGGGAGTAGCCAAAGACCTGCTCCGCCGCATGGTTGCAGAACACGATGCGTCCCTGCGCGTCCGCGACGAGGATGGAATCGACGGCCGATTCCGCCACGGCCCGGAACCGGTCCTCCCGCTCCCGCAGTGCTTCCTCCGCCGCCTTCCGCTCGGTCACATCGTGTGCCACCCTGATGAGGAGATTGTACGGACCTTGGCTGTCGGTCCATTCCAGGCGCCGTTGCTGCCCTCGAACATCCACCACGACCCGCTCGTACGGACGGTCTCCGAGTGGCTCGCGGCCCGCAGCCTTCGACGCCACGAGGGTTTGCTCCCGCTCTCGTTCTTGTGGGTCGCTCACTGTCAGACGCCACCACCCATCTTCCAAGCACTCGTGTGGATCCAGGCCGAGAATCCGTCGCACCGACGGACTGACGTACCGAATCTCCCCGGTATCGTCAGCCACCACCACGAGATTTCCTACCGACTGCAAGATGCTGTCGGAGAGGCGCATCTTTGCTTCTGACTGTCGCCGTCTGGTGATGTCCTCCACCATGGCCACGACGAATTGCAGATTACCCTGCTCGTCGAGCAAGAGGGAAAGGGTCAGTCGCCCCCAGACCAGTGACCCGTCCTTGCGTAGGTACCGATTCTCGAGCACACCCACGGGCTGTCCTGTCTCGATCATCCGTCGCTTGAGCTCGAGCACTTCGGCGTAGTCCTTGGGATGACTGACGTCGGCGAGGGTCATCGCGAAGAGTTCATCCCGCGAATATCCGAGAAACCGTTCGATCGCCTCGTTGCAGCTCACGAACATGTTCTCGGGATCGACGATGGTCACGCCGATCCCAGCTCCCTCGAATACGGCTCGAAATCGATCCTGACTCTCTTTGAGCGCCTGCTCAGCCCCTCGGCGCTCGGTGATGTCTTCGCCGGACGAGAGCGTCCCCATCGGGACCCCATTGCTGTGCCGCAGGACGACGTTATGCCACGCGATGAGGCGGCGGGCGCCGCTGCGGGTCAGGATCGCGTTCTCGTAGTACTCCGGCAGGCCACCATCTCCCGACATCGCCGCCTCGAACACCGACCGAACGGTTTCCACTTCGTCCTGCGGCAGACAGGTCTCGAACCAGGGTTTCCCCACGATGGCCGACTCGCGCTCGTAGCCGAGAAGCCCGAGGCCTTTGCGGTTGACCAGTGCCACCTTCCCCTGACGGTCTAGTCCTACGAAGATGACTTCGGCGAGGTCGAGATACTGCTGCGTTTGGCTCCACACCCTGCGCAGCTCTTCGGCCGACCGCGGGCGCTCGGTGATATCCCGGACGGCGAGCATGATGCAACCGAACGCGGGGTCGGCGAGCCGGTTGTTGCCGAGCACCTCGACCTCTCGCCAGGAGCCGTCGGCGTGCCGCACGCGGAGTTCGCGCGGCGGAGCCGAGCCCGTCTGTTCGAGCCCCTCCGCAAACGCCTGCTTGGCTCGAGGAAGATCGGTCGGATGCACCAGATCGAAGACGCTCTGGCCGACAACTGCGCTCTGTGGGTAACCCAACACCGCCGTGATCGCCGGGCTGACGTACGTGACGCAGCCAGCCTCGTCGAGCATCACGACGATATCTCGGTCGAGCGCGAGTTCGACGACGGCCTGCCAGTCTAGCTGTCGATCCGGCCGGTCAGGTACCGTCTTGTGGGTTGGCCTGCGTCGCCACCACGCCAGCATCGGCACCGCTGCGGCTAGCACCGCTCCCAGATCGGCCGCGCTCACGGGGTGCGTGTCTCCACTCCGCCTCCCTACCGCGATTCGGCGGCCATCACCAGCAGAGCCGCGAGGGCGGCCTCGAATTCGGTGGACTTGTCGAAGAAGTACGCTGCGCCGAGGGCGCGACAGCGTGTGCGGTAGGCTGCATAGGGAAAGTTCGTCAGGACCATCACCTTGGGCGGCGAATCGAACTCCTGCAGGCGCTGCAGAACCGTGATGCCGCTCAGTCCGGGCATGCGGATGTCTAAGATGACGACATCAGGCTTCGTCTCCTGTGCCACCACCAACCCCGTCTCACCGTCCGATGCCTCGCCGACGACGTTCACGGCCTCGACCTCGGCGAGCATCGCCACCAGTCGCTGCCGGATGACATCCGAGTCATCGACGATCAGCACGCTCAGCACTCGCCCACCTATTGCTGTTGCCATATGGTTTTTCCCACCCAAGTGCCATGGTATCCTCCTCATGGGACGATAGCCTGCGGGCGGGACAGCGCGCAGTAAGCTCGGGACGGGTGAGGTCGTACGAAGAGGGGAGCGGACCCGGTCGGTCGAGTCCGACGCGTGTAGGGAATGTCTTACATGGCGAGCGTTAGCCGGTCAGGCCGTCAGTCCCTGCTCGATGGCATAGCGAATCAGTTCCGCGGTGGTCTTCAACCCGAGCTTGTTCAGGACCCGTGCCCGGTACGTGCTCACCGTCTTCGGACTCAAGGACATCTCGGCCGCGATTTCCTTGAGGCTCGTACCGGCGCCGAGACTCACGAGAACCTGATACTCCCGCTCCGATAGCCGATCGTGCAGGGGCCGATCGTACTCCGGATCGAGCTCGAAGGCCAAGGCTTCAGCCAGCGTCGAGGTCACGTACCGTGCACCCTGGTGGACACGCCGAATGGCTTCCGCCAACTCGCCGGGCGTGTGGTTCTTCGTCAGATAGCCGGCGGCTCCGGCCCGAAACGATCGCAGCGCGTACTGGTCTTCGGGGTGCGCGCTCACGACAAGCACTCGCAAGCGCGGATACGTCGAGCGCAGACGCTGCATCATCTCGAGAAACGGCAGGCCGGGCATGGAGATGTCCAGCAAAAGGACGTCTGCTGTCACGTCCTGCAGGAGTTCCTGAAGGCGATCGCCGTCAGCCGCTTCGCCCACGACGGTCATGTCGGGATGCTCCGCGACGATGCGATGCAATCCCTCGCGAACGATCGGATGATCGTCGGCAATCACCAGACGAATCACGGGGACCCCTTTTCTCGCCCGACGCGTGACAGGGGTAGACTCGCCCGCACGATCGTTCCGGCCCCGTCGCTGGACTCGATGTCCAGTGTGCCATCGAGCGCTGCGGCTCGCTCTCGCATGCCGATGAGACCGAGTGACCGAGTCCCGTCGAGGTTCAGTGCTGCGATGCCCTGCCCGTTGTCGTGCACCTCGAGCACCATGGCCCGGTCGCTGGTCCGCAGATCCACGACGACCTGGGATGCCTGCGAATGCCGGATGACGTTGGTGAGCGCCTCCTGCAAGATGCGGAAGAGGGCGGTGGCGCCGTCCCGGTTGATCTCGACCTCCTCGACGTGTGCCACCACCTGGACCCCACTGCCAGCGCGACGCTGGAAATCGGCCGCCTGCCACTCGACAGCCGCCGAGAGGCCAAGATCATCCAGCACCGACGGTCGGAGCCGAGATGACAGGTCACGCACCACATCGATGGTCTCGTCCACCAACGTCGTGAGCACCTGTCCACGCGCTCGCACCGCTTTCCAGTGCTTGGGAAACCGTCCAATGAGCCAGGTCAGATCCATCTTGATGCCGGTCAACGCCTGGCCGAGCTCGTCGTGGATCTCCCGTGCGATGGCTGTCCGCTCCTCCTCACGAACCGCTTGGAGCCGTGCCGCGAGTTGACGAAGTTGCTCTCGGGACCGGCGGACGGCCTCCTCTGCCCGCTTCCGCTCGGTAACGTCGGTCGCGAACCACAGCATGTGACGCTCACCGTCGAGCTCGATGAACTCCGTAGAGAGCTGCACATCGTGGATGCCGCCAAGGCGGTCTCGCACCTGGCGGTCGACCCGCCGCATGCGCCCCGACTGCCGCAGTGCGTTCAACCAGGCTTCGCGCTCCCCCTCGTCTCCCCAAAAACCGAGGTCCGCTGCAGAATGCCCCACGGCCTCCTCTCGGGAATAGCCAGACAGCTTGGTGAACGCCTCGTTGATCTCGACGATCCGGCCATCGGTCGCTCGAGTGATGGCGATCGCGTCGGGGCTGAGCCCGAAGGCCTTGCGAAGGCGCTCCTGCGACGCCTGCAGCGCTTCCTCGGCCTGTTTGCGCGCGGTGATGTCGTAGAACGTCGTGTACGCCCGGTACGGTTCCGTCTCGCCCACGCGAAACTCCGGCACCGCGTTGATGTCGATCCAGCGCTGTCGCTCGCTCCTGGGATGGTAGACGCCCATGATCACGTTGCGGACAGCCATTCCGGTGCGCAGCGCCACCATGGATGGATGCTCGTCGGCCGGGAACGGCGAACCATCCTCACGCACCGATCGCCAACGGGGATCGGCAAAGGTTCGACCTTCCATCTCCGCCAGCGTGAGGCCGAGAATGCGCTCAGCGGCCGGATTGACGTCCACGATCACGCCCTTCCCATCCTGATACGTAACGCCTTGTGTCATGGTCTCGAACAGACGACGATGCCGTCCCTCGCTCTCGCGGAGCGCTGTGAGGGTCTCCATGCGCTCGGTGACGTCACGTGCTACCCCGAACATGCGGGTGACTCGCCCGTCAGCGTCCATCTGGGGCACCACTCGGTCTTCCATCCACCGATACTCTCCCGAGTCACGCTGCCGCAGACGGTATTCCCGGGTCACTCCCTCGCCGCTCTCCAGGACCCGCATCGTGGTCTCCGCGACTCGCTCTCGATCGTGAGGATGAACGGCCTGACCCCAGAGCTCGGGGTTGCGCACGAAATCCTCACTGGTATACCCCAGAATCTGCTGCGTCCGGTCGGAGACGAACGTCACGGTGCCGGCCATGGGCTGTGCGGGGTCGATGTCGACTGCGTAGACCACCTCGTCAATCTGCGCGAGCACCATGCGAAACTGCTCCTCACTCTCGCGCAACCGGAGTTCCGCCTGCTTGCGATCGGTCACGTCGATCTGGATGCCGTACATGGCGATGGGCTTCCCGTCATCGTCACACCGGATGCGCCCCCTGTCTCTCAACCAACGGACGGTGCCGTCGGGCCACCGCACGCGGTAGTCGGTGTCGAGGTCGCGCCTCCCGGCGACGGCATCCTCGACGTCTCGTTGCGCCGCGGCGCGGTCGGCCGGGTGGACGCTCTCGAGCCACCGTGTATAGCTGGGCTCCACCGAGTCCGGCTCGAATCCCAACAAGCGGTAGTTCTCTTCCGACCACGATACGGCGTTGGTTTGCATGTCCCAGTGCCATGCGCCCGCCTGCGCCGCTGCCAGTGCCTGTCGGAGGCGCTCCTCCCGATCCTGCAGTGCGGCTTCGGTACGTTTCCGGCTCGAGATGTCCTGAACGATCGAGAGCAGCGCGGGCTGGCCGTTGAAGAGCACGGGCTGGATGTTCATTAAGCTGTCGTAGAACCCTCCCCGCCTCCGCTTGAAGCGCACTTCATGCTGGCGGACTGCACCTCCCTCTGCGAGCGCATGGAAGACGCGCTCTCGATCGGCGGGATCGTAGTACAGGTCGGCGACGGTCTCCATCTGCTCGATGTCATCCGTCCCGTAGCCACCCGGCTCGAGCATCGCTGGGTTGAACGCCAGGAGATGCCCTTCGGTATCCGCGATGCCGATCCCTACCGGCGAGTGCTCGAACAGGATCCGGTACTTCTCCTCGCTCTCGCGGAGAGCGCTCTCTGCGCGCTTGCGGTCCGTCACGTCCTGGATCGACCCTCGCAGACCGCGGACCTGGCCGTCGGGCCCCATGACGGCCTCCCCACGACCCAACACGTGCTGTACCGAGCCGTCCGCGTGGAGGAGTCGGTGCTCGAACTCGAACGGTTGCCCGGTACGTTCGGCTCGCTCGATGAGCCGCTCCACATGTTCTCGGTCGTCGGGATGAAACGTCTCCAGAAAGTGCGCGTGCGATGGCCGCGTGTCTTCCGGGACACCGACAAAGCGATACATCTGCTCCGACCAAACCACCGTGCCGCTCGCGGCGTCCCATTCCCAACTGGCGAGCGATGCGAGCCGCTGCGCCTCCGCGAGCCGCCGCTCGCTTTGCCGCAAGGCTTCTTCGTTCATTCGGCTGGCTGTCACATCCATCACGGTGCCGGCAAGACGCACCACCCTCCCATTGTCACGGCCGGTTGGGCGGCCCCGAACTGCGAGCCACCGAACCGACCCATCTCTCGTCGCGATGCGGTGATCGATGACGAGCGCGGCCTCGCCGCTCCGCGCCCTGCGCCACGCATCGTGGACCGCCTCACGATCCTCCGCTGGCACGAGACCGAGGTACACATCGAACGCCCCGGCGACGCGACCCGAGTCGAGGCCGAAGACCCGCTCCGCACCCTCTCCCCACCGCATCGCATCACTCTCAAGATCGAGTTCCCAGGTCCCGACCCGGGCAGCCTCCAGCGTCATCCTCAGTTGCTCAGCGTAGCGCCGCCGTTGCTCGTTTGCGGAGACGCCAACCTCCACGAACAGCGTGACGGCCGCCAAGGACCCCGCCACCCCCATCCAAAGCCGTCCTTGGGTGACAGCCACCTCGGGCAGGACCCCGGCACTATCACCCCACACGAAGCCCAGGGCAGCGAGGGCTCCGAGAACGGCAAAGACGACCGCCGCACGGCGCCCCACCAGGTATCCCGCCGCCACCACCACGACCGGATAGCTCAGCACGGCCGGAGCCCGGATGCCACCGAACAGCGCGGCCCCGACGGTGATGATGATCCAAGCCACGCTGGTGAACCCGATGCTCACACCGCGAAGCGCACCGCGTCGTACCAGCCACAGAGCGACAAGTGTCGTGGCGAGGAGGGTCGAGTGCAGCGCCCAGACCGGACCCGGTCGATCCGTCATCAGCGGCGTGAGCGGAAACAACGGCAAGAGCACGGCCGCCGTCCCCAGAAGCACCCAATGCATCAGCCACGCACTGCGTGTCTTCTCGGGATCCTCGAACCGTCTCGGCCCGAGCAGTCGCCACAATGAGGAGGAGGACTTCATGTCATGCGCCTGTGGTTGAAGAACATGCTACGTCCCAATCTCAGTCTGTCGTTCGTGTCGAGGAGCCACCTGCGGCGTAGATTCGGCGTGCCGCGTCCCGTAAATCGGACCCGATCATGAGCAACTCGCCGACGTTTTCCAGCGTGAGCAATCCGACCAGAGTGTTGCCCCGCAGCACCGGAACACTCTGGCACTTGGCCTCTCGCATGCGCGACAGGACTCCGCGGAGCTCGTCGTCCTCGCTCGCGACCGGGCAATTCGGCTCCACCACGTCGCCGACGGGCGTGCCAGGGCCCTTGTCCTTGACGGCCGCGACGAGCGTCGCTCGGGTCAGCAACCCCACAATGCGGTCGCCCTCGATGACCGGGAAGTCCTGCTGCGCTCCCGCGAGCAGAGCCTCGATGGCCTGCCCCAGGGTGTTGTCTCCCTCGAGAACCCGGTACCGGGTCATCATAGCGTCGCCCACGGTCACGCCATCCAAGGCCGTCCGCATCTGGACCTGCCGCGACTCGGCCTGAGCGCCCAGATACACGAAGATCGCGATGAACACGAGGAAAGGATTGGGACCGATCAGGCCGAGGAACCCAAAGACGATCGCCATGCCCTGGCCGACCGTCGCCGCCACCCGAGTGGACCGCGCATAGTCGAGTCGGTAGGCCAGCAACGCGCGCAGAATTCGCCCGCCGTCCATGGGGAACGCGGGTAGGAGATTGAACCCCACGAGCATGACGTTCACCCAGAGGAGCTGCGACGGCAGGTTGCCGCCGACCACGGCGATCTCCTGCACCGGTCGGAGGGCGCCCCCCAGTGCCAACCCCAGAAACAGGAGCGCGGCGATCGCAACGTTCACCGCGGGGCCCGCCGCCGCCACCAACAGCTCCTGCCGGGGTTCCGTCGGCATTCGCTCCAGCCGCGCGACGCCACCGATCGGCAACAGCGTGATGTCGCGGGTGCTGATCCCGAACCGTCGCGCTGTGAGCGCGTGACCCAACTCATGCAGAATGACGCAGGCGAAGACCGCCAGCACCAGCAGCACGCCTCCGACGATCGCCGGCAGGTTGGCCCCGCGAGCGACATGTACGACGATCACCCAGGCGATGAGGATGAGAAACGTCCAGTGTACTTGGATGCGAATGCCCGACACTCGACCGAGCTTCCAGGACCATCTCATTCCGAAAACCCCCAGTTACCGGCGGACCTGCGCACACCCGAGATCATACCAACGTAGGGCCCTGCGGAAGATGAGGGCAACGATGCAGGCGCGCGCACCCTGAGACGCGGTGGCGAGGGGGGCGACGGTCCGCTGGCCTCAGGCCGAGCCTGCTGTTTCCCCGAGTGCGGACAGCAAGTACAGCATCACCGAGGCGTGCTCTTCTCGTACCCGTATGAGCAGATCCGCAACACGCCCGGCGTTCTCCTCACGGCTCTCCTTTTCGAGCGCTCCCAACAGTTCGTGTAACAGGGTCGCTCGGATAGTACCGGCCGCCGATTTGTAGGCGTGGGCAGCCTGGGTCACGCCCTCGACGTCATCCATGGCGGCGGCGCGCTCCAGCGTCGCCATTCGCTGCGGCGCATCAGCAAGGAAGAGCTCCAGCATTTCGTCGACGGCGTCGGCCGCCCCGGCCTCGCGCATGGTATCCTGAAACGCCGCGAGGTCGACGGCGGGGCGGGTCGAGTCAGCTGGCAGCACCTCGGATTCCCCTTCGGCGGTCTGCTCCCAGCCCTCGACGAGAGCAAACAGATCGTGCGGCTTAAAGGGCTTGACGAGGTAATCGGTCATCCCGGCCGCACGGGCACGTCCCTGTTCTTCTTCGAGAGCGTGTGCGGACAGGGCGATGATGGGAACCGCTCCACCGGTAGGGAGTGCGCGGATCTCGCGGGCAGCTGACAGTCCATCCAGCTCCGGCATCTGGAGGTCCATGAGCACCACGTCATACTCCTCGCGGCCCACTGCGTCGACCGCCTGGCGCCCGTTCTCCACCACGTCGACATCGTGTCCACGGCGCCGCAGCATCCTGGCGGCGACCTCCTGATTGACCGGGTTGTCCTCGGCTAGCAGGATGCGCAGACGCCGGCGGGCCTCCTCGATGGTGTAGCGCGTCACGAGCTGCGCGCCCTCATCGATCGTTCCCTTCCCCGAGAGGACCACCGCCGCCGCCTCGATCAAATCCGATCCGGAGACTGGCTTCGTGATGTAGCCCCGGATGCCGCGCTCCCGGCATCGTTCCGCGTCACCCCGGCGCCCCGCCGAGGTGAGCATCATCAGGCGGGTGTCCCCGAGCGCCGCATCTTCGCGGATGAGTTCCGCGAGCTGAAAGCCATCCCGCACGGGCATGTAGGCATCGATTACGGCCAGTGCGTATGGCGTCTCCTGCCTCGTCGCCTGACGTAGGGCGGCCAGTGCGTCGTCGGCCAACTCCTCCTCATGGACGACGGCCTCCGCCGCTTCGAGCATCCTCCGGAGGATTCGCCGATTGGTGGCGTTGTCGTCCACCACGAGCACTCGCGCGCCGCGAATCACCGCTCGATCGCGATGCACGGTAGGCGTCTCCTGATCGGGCACCTGCGGGAGCGAGAGCGTGAACCAGAACTCGCTTCCGCGACTGTCGTCGCTCCGCGCCATGAGCTCGCCACCCATGAAGTGAACGAGGCGACGCGAGATGGCCAGACCGAGCCCAGTGCCCCCGTAGCGACGGGTGGTCGACACGTCGGCCTGCGTGAACTCCTCGAAGATCGCCTCGAGCTTGTCCTGGGGGATGCCGATCCCGCTGTCCCGCACCGAAAACCGGATCTCTCGCTCACCATCCGAGGCCGGTGCCGCGCTGACCGTGACCACGATCTCGCCCTGGCTCGTGAACTTGATCGCGTTGCCGATCAGGTTGGTGAGCACCTGACGAATCCGGCTGGGATCGGAGCATACCGTGCGGGGCACCGCCGGTGACAGGTCGAGGATCAGCTCGACGCCTTTCTCGAACGCCCGCATCGCGAGCAACCGCACCACCGAATCCAACAGGGCGTGAAGGTCGAGGCTGATCTCCTCCAAGGTCACATGGCCTGCTTCGATCTTCGAGAAGTCGAGGATCTCGTCGATGACGTGAAGCAGCGATTCCGCGGACGTCCGGATCAGCTCGGCTGATTGGCGCTGCTCCGGGGTGAGTTCCGTATCGAGGAGCAGGTCGGTCATCCCCATGACCCCGTTCATGGGAGTGCGGATCTCGTGACTCATGTTGGCAAGAAACGCCGCCTTGGCCGCGGCCGCGTTCTCCGCCATCTCACGCGCCTCCTCCAAAGCCGTCCGCGTGGCCGCTCGGTCGGTCACGTCCCTGGCCATCCCGCGGGCCCCGATGACTGCCCCTGACGCATCGCGCACGGGGCGTGCGGCATAGCTCAGGTGGCGAACCGACCCGTCGGCGTGGCGGTGAATCGTCTCGTAGTCACGGAGCTCCTCTCCGCGCAGCACCGTGCCGAAGGCCGCGAGATCCTGGTCCAGATAGTCCGGATCGACCACCTCGGCGAACGGACGTCCGACCATCGACACAGGCTCCCGCCCGTACACCCGCTCCGACGCCGTGTTGAGGAACGTCCACTTACCCTGACCATCGACCTGCCACACCAGGTCCGAAGCCGACTCGACCAACTCGCGGTACTGCTGCTCCGCCTCACGCATGCCAGCCTCGGCGCGCTTCATCGCCGAGATGTCGTCGTAGAGGACGAACCACGTACCGCGCCCGACGGCCTCACGAACGGGCGCGGCGGCCACCCGCACCCAGACCAGCGACCCGTCTTTGCGCCGGCGCTGCACCTCCGCAATGACCGTCTCCCCGGCAGCTACGCGGTTTTCGAGTGCGCGGGCCACCTGCAGATCGCCCGCTGGGACCAGGAGGTCGTTCAGCTGGCCTCCCACGGCATCCTCCGGCGGGTACCCAAAGAGGCGCTCGAATGCCGGATTCGTGCCCAGGACGGTCCCATCGGAAGCCATGGCGACGAACGCGGTGGGGGCGCTGGCGAGGAGAGCCTCCAGGAAACTGCGCTCCTGCCGGGCCGCCGCCTCGCTCGATGCGAGCTCAGCGGCCGCCTGCAAGTACGCCACCAGTTGGCGGTGTGCCCGGTGGAACATGGTGGTCATCGTCCCGCCAAACAGGACGACCAGCAGGAATGCGATCACTTGGAGTCGCATGTTCCCGGCCGCGAGGATGCTGAGCGCGAGCGGCCCCATCAACGCGGCGGTCAGGCCGTAAAAGCTCCGGGCATCGGCCACGAGCGTATTCGTTGCGCCTGCCACGAACCCGGCAAACACCACCATGAGAAGGGCGAGATACTCGAACGGCAGGTCGACGACGACAACGGCAGGTCCGACGGCCCAGGCCAGACCGGTGACTACGATGATGGCCCGGAGCATCCGGATGGCATAGGAGTACTCCGCCTGTGTCGCTGCCAGTCGGTGCCGAATGAAGAGCCTAGTGGCCGTCGCCGCCACGATGGCCACGAGCCACAGAAGGAGCGCAACGCGCGCGACATGGGGCCAGAAGAGCACCCCCATGAGCGCCGCGAATACCACGTGCATCACCTCGGCGGTGGGGCTCTCGGCCAGGAGGCGCGCCAGCAGGGCGTCGTGTACCTCCTTCGATGAGCGCTCCTGCTCGCGGCGGCTCTCAACGGCCACATCAGCCGCCTGCAGAAACGTCGCCCCTCCGGAACCCGGCCCGTCGAGCCTCGTCATCGCTTTGGATGCCTCAGTCGATCCCACATCGGTGTCCCCGGTGTGATGCCGGCCCCAGCCCGGCAGTGGCCAACCCACCACCGACCATTCCGGGTCCTGGGGCTATCATCTACTATTCGGGCAACTTGCATCATACCTCAAGCTAGGCATATGGCACGCGTCACGAAAACCGTCCAGTTTCTCGGGGCCGCCGGGACCGTCACCGGATCCAAGCACCTGGTGTGCGCCAACGGCAGGCAGGTGCTCCTCGATTGCGGCCTCTTCCAGGGACTCAAGGCACTCCGCGAGCGAAACTGGGAGGCGCCCGCCTTCGACCCAAGAAAGCTCGATGCCCTGGTCCTGAGCCACGCCCACATCGATCACAGCGGCTATCTGCCGTTGGTGGTCCGACGGGGATACCGGGGACCGGTCTACTGCACCCACGCAACGGCCGACTTGCTGCAGTACATGTTGACCGATTCCGCGTACCTCCAGGAGAAGCACGCCGCGCATGCCAACTACTTGGGCTATTCGCGTCACCGCCCCGCGTTGCCCTTGTATACGATGGCCGACGCGCAGGCGGCCTTGGAGTTGCTCGTCCCACAACCGTTCGGGATGACCTTTCCCGTCACGCCGGGCATCGAGTCCACCTTCCGCACCGCCGGACATATTCTTGGCTCGGCGACCGTCGATACCGTCCTCGACGGCACGACGGGACAGACGCCGCTTCATCTCGTGTTTTCCGGTGATCTGGGGAGGTGGGGGCGGCCGATCCTCCACGACCCACAGCCCGTACCACACGCCGATTACCTGCTCCTGGAATCCACGTACGGAAACCGCACGCACTCGCCCAACGTGGCCGACGACCTCACGACGTGTGTGCGCACGGCGGCGGAGCGCGGAGGAGCGCTGCTCGTCCCCGCGTTCGCGGTGGGGCGCACCCAGGAACTGCTCTGGTGGCTGCGCCAGCTCGAGGATGAGGGACGGATACCGCGCTTACCCATCTATGTGGACAGCCCTATGGCCATCGACGTCACGGACACCTACCTCCGCCACACCGCGGAGCACGACGTCGATATGCGCCGGATCGAGAATCGAGGCCAACATCCCCTCTATCCGTCACACTTCACTTTGGCCAAGTCCCAGGAACAGTCGATGGCACTCAACGATCTCCGCGGGCCCATCATCATCATCTCCGCAAGCGGCATGGCCACGGGCGGGCGCATTCTCCATCACCTGAAGCTTCGCCTGTCGGATCGACGGACTACGGTACTGCTGGTCGGGTTCCAGGCAGCCGGGACGCGGGGGCGGCGTCTCCAGGAAGGAGCCGACGAAGTCCGCATCCATGGAAAGGATGTGGTTGTTCGGGCGCAGGTCGACACCCTCGACGGGCTTTCAGCCCACGCCGATCAGGGAGAACTACTACAGTGGTTATCGGGGTTCGATGGACCTCCGAAAGGAATCCATCTCGTGCACGGAGAACCCACCGCGGCCGAAACCTTGGCGGCGGCGATCGAGACCCGATACGGATGGACGGCCCGGGTCGCCCAAGATGCGGCCACTGTTGAACTCACCCCCTGAGGACCGAGCCCCCTAGCAGGCACAAAAAAAACCCCCGGTGCCCTCCCGTGCACCGGGGGTAAGGGATTTCCCTCCGTAGCCTGGTTGTAAGCGCCACAAATCGGACTGGCGCAGGGCTTTGCCGATTTTCTGCCGGATTACATGCTCGACGATCCCGTTCGTCTTGCCTGCGGCCGACCTCAAAACCCCTCAGGCTGCGGCGGCGCCGCGAGCGCCGGCCCTTCCCTCAAAGGGCATTCCCGCAGTGGCCACCCATCAAGGATGACGGCTTACCTTACGCAGAAGCCTATGAAAATGGGGTGAAATCGGCCTGAATGCCGCTTCAGGCCTGGGCCGTTTCGCCCCGGAGCGCTTGACGGCAGGTCGGGTCGGGGCATACTCTCGCCTCGGGTGACCCGGACCGATCGAACGGATGCGCTGCCGGGCCCGATTGGAGTGGCTTCTTATGACGTGGCATGCGGTTCTTGTCGGGGTTGATGCATCTCCGGCTGGCGGGCTGGCCGCAGCGTGCGGGTGGGCCGTGGCGGAAGCCGCCCGTGTGCCCTGTCATCTGGTGCATGCGGTCCGCGAGCCGTCGGGGCTCGCGCGCGCGGCGCGGGATTCCGCCGAACACCGTGTGATCAGCGAGCGTCTGGTCGCGAACGCCAGGGATATGGTGGGCGAGGTGGTTGGCTCCGCCGTCCCGGCCGCCATGGAGTCACTGGAGATCCGGATCGGCAATCCGGGGTGGATCCTCGCGCAGGCGGTCAAGGAACGCGACGCAGGTCTATTGGTGTTGGGAGGAAAGCACCACTCGGCACCCACGCGATGGTTTGGGGGCAGCACGGCCCATCACGCCGTGCGCGCCATCGACGTACCCCTCCTGGTTGCCGCCGCGCAATCGACCACCTTCGCACGCGTCCTCGTCGCAACCGATCTGTCGGACGCCGCCGCTGCGACCATTATGGCGGCCCAGTCCTTTGCCGGGCTGTTTGGGGCCACGGTTCGCGCGTTGCACGTCGTCGAGCCGCTCCCGTCAATTCCGGATGTCGGCATCGAGCCCGACGAGTGTGCGCATCTGGAGGTGGCCGAAGCCGAGACGAAGGCATCCCTGGCGGCGCTCGGCGTCGACCGCACCATCGAGGCCATCGTGCAGTGTGGTGCGCCGGCGCGCACGATCGCCGACCACGCGGCGGACTGGTCCGCCGACCTCGTTGTGGTGGGGTCACACGGGAAAGGATGGATCGATCGCGTGCTGTTGGGGAGCACGACCGAGCGGCTCCTCAACCGGTTACCGTGCTCGCTCCTCATCATCCCCGTGCACGGCAGGGTCAGCTCCAGGTAAAGAGGTACAGCACATGAAGGTTGCCGATCTCATGAAGACCGATTTGGCGGTCGTGAACGAGGACATCTCGCTCAAGGACGCCATCATTCAGCTCGCTGACGCGCGGGTGCGAGGGGTACCGGTCGTCGACAGACGTGGGCGGCTGGTCGGTGTGCTTTCCGCGAGCGACGTGGTGCAGGCCACCGCCGAACAATCGAGCACCGGAGAGCGCGGCGAGGTCTTCGAGGAAATGCCGGTCCGCGACCTCATGAGCACACCTCCGCAGACCATCGGCCCCGACGAAGACGTGCGCCGTGCCGCTCAGCAGATGCTGACCCTCGACGTGCACCGACTCTTCGTGGTGAGCACCGACGAGCTGCTCGGCGTGATCTCGCAGAGCGACCTTGTCCGAGCGGTCGCCAAGGGCAGTCTCTGACCTGCTCTGCTCAGCGAGTCACACCCCACTCCGAAGAGCGCTACAGATACTGCGCGAAAATCACCATGGCGAGCAGCGTCACCGTCACGGTGACCGCAACTCCGTGCCGCTGATCCTGCCCGTACGCTTCGGGGAGCAGCTCCTCGATCACCATGAAGACCATCGCGCCCGCAGCGAATCCGATGCCGTAGGGGAGGATCCGCGCGAACGTGTCCACCAACAGGAAGGCCGGAACCGCCATCAGGGGTTGGGGAAGCGAGGACATCACGCTCCACATTGCGCATCCTAGAACGCTCGTCCCCTGCGGTCGCATCACGGCGCTGATCGCAAGACCCTCGGGAATGTTGTGCACGGCAATGGCGATGACGATCACCAAAGCGAGCGTCATGCCTCCGCCGAACGACACGCCCACCGCCACACCCTCGGCAAAGGAGTGGACCGTCATCACCACCATCAGCAGCACCGCGCGGCGGGCACCGACCCCCCGGCTCCCACCGAACTCCAGATCGTAGCGTTTGAGGATCGCGTGGGTGACGAGGATGAAGAGCACCCCAGCCATGCCGCCGCCGATCGTCTGCCAGCTCCCGTACTGCGTCCCCTCGGCAACGAGCCCGAAACTCGCGCCCAGCATCAGCCCCGACGCCACGGCATTCGACTGGGCCGTGATCCTCGGGGAGAGCCGGCGCACGAACGCAAAGGGCAACGCCCCCAACCCCGTCGCGAGCGCGGTGACGAGACCGTAGAGGAAGACGATGATGACGAGATGCACTCAGCCCCCGGGACCGAGGCTCACGAGCAAAGCGACCATGCCCATGGCCACGAGCGTGACGAGCGCGATGCTCGTGCTGCCGGCCTCCCGATAGCACTCGGGCAGCAACTCGGCGAGCACGAGGTAGATGAGCGAGCCGACGGCGAAGCCCAAGGCCCACGGCATGAGTCCCGGGGCGGCGGCGATGAGGGCAAACGTCACGATGGCGAGGAGCACCTGGCTCACATTGGTCGCGACGGCCAGTCCGGCGGCGTCACGGAGCCGGACGCTCCGGGAGGTGAGGATTGCCGCGAGGACGGTCCCCTCCGGTACATTGTGCACGGCGATGGCGAGCGCGGTGAATACCCCGAACGAGAGGTTCACCGCCATCGCCGCTCCGATGGCCACCCCCTCCGCCGCCGAATGCACCGCGTTCACGAGGAGGACCTTGTAGCCGTAATCCGGGCTGGTCTCGTCCAGCCGATTGAGATCGAGTTCACTGGTACCCGAGGCGGCGTGCGTTCGATTCACGAACAGGATGCCCAGGAGGGCGCCGAGCGCGCCGCTCAGCGGCACACGCTCACGAGCGCTCACCAGCAGGGCATAGGCCACACCGAGCATGAGGCCCCCGGCCAGCGCGTTCGACCAACCGATCCAGTGTCGTGGAAGCTTTCGCCGGCCGAGGAGTGGCAGCACCCCAACCGCCGCCATACCGGCGGCAAGCGACGAGTAGAAGAGCACGACCAAGGTTGGGTCCACGGTCCGATCACGGCGAAGACGCCTGCACATTACCGACCCGGCCAGGTCGGCGACAAGGCGCGCGCGTCCCGGCCGCAGGGATCGGATCTCCGACAAACGGGCTAGAGAAGGATCAGAGGCCGGATTAGCTTGAGATCATGAGTGCCGACATGGGCCGCCGCGAGATCTGGCATCGCGCGGAACAACTCTGCCGCGCCGGTATCCGCATCGCCTCGGTGCACGAGCTCGATGCCGTGCTGACGGAGGTCGTCGAGTCCGCCCGAGCGGTGATCGGGTCACGATTCGCGGCCCTGGGAGTGCTGCACGCGGATGGTGACCACCTGGAGCGGTTCATTACGAGCGGCATCGGTGACGCCGAGAAGTCACGACTCGGCGGACCGCCGAGCGGCCACGGCATTCTCGGTCTCCTCATCACGGACCCGCACCCCATCCGCCTCAAGGACCTCACGAAGCATCCGAAGTTCACGGGGATGCCAAAGCAACATGCCCCCATGCGGTCCTTTCTCGGGGTGCCCATCCACGGTCGCGAACGACCTATCGGCAACCTGTATCTCACCGAGAAGATCGGTGCCGAGGAGTTCAGCGAAGAGGACGAGAAGGTCGCGGTCATGCTCGCCGCGTATGCGGCGGTCGCTGTGGAGAATGCCCGGTTTCATCAGGATCGCGAGCGATTGCTCGCCGAGCTCCGCGGCATGCACGACTCACGCGAGCGATTCTACGCCATGACGAACCACGAGCTGCGCAACGCCCTGACGGCAGTTCACGGCTGGGCCGAGCTCTGGGTTCGGAAGACCGCTCCCGACACACCGCGGGCGGCAATCGAAGTCCAGGAATCGGCTGAGCGAGCGCTCAACCTGCTGGAAGATCTGCTCGATCTGAGCCGTCTCGACGCCGACAAGCTCGAACCCAAGCTCATCGATGCCGATGCCTGGAACATCGTGCGGGAATCGGTGGCAACGGTCGAACCGGCGGCGGAGCGGAAAGGCATCGCCGTCCGCGTGACCGGCCCCGATGGGACCATCGACTGCCGCACCGATCCTCAGCGGGTTCGGCAGATCCTCATCAACCTGTTGACCAATGCAGTGCGGCACAGCCCCCAGGACGACACGATCGACGTCAAGGTCCGGGCGTCCAACGGCGAAATGCGGTTCGATGTGGTGGATCACGGCGAGGGCATCGCGCCCGAGCAGCAGGCCATCATCTTCGAGGCCTTCGAGCGGGCCGGCAAACAGACCGAACGCGGGACCGGTCTTGGCCTGGCATTGTCCCGAAAGCTGGCCCGTTTGCTGGGCGGCGATCTTCGGGTCGAGAGTCAGCTCGGACACGGCGCCCACTTCTCTCTCAACATCCCACGATTTGCCGATGCGTCTTCATAAAGAGTGGTTCACAGTCGCTTAAGCACGCACTTACCTCGCGCCGGCTAGGGTTTTCCACATGCGGATCCTTGTAGTCGAGGACGACCGGAAGGTCGCAGGCTTCATCGAGATGGGTCTCCGAGAAGAGGGCTACGCCGTCGACGTGGCCAAAGACGGTGAGGAGGCCACCGTCTTCGCGCACATCAACGACTACGACGCGATTCTGCTCGACCTCATGCTCCCGAAGAAGAACGGCCTCCAGGTGGCGGCAGAGCTGAGACGTGAGGGGCGGAGCACGCCCATCCTGATGCTCACCGCCCGCGATGCGACCGAGGACGTTGTCCGGGGGCTGGACGCCGGCGCGGACGACTACCTCACGAAGCCCTTCAAGTTCGACGAGTTGCTCGCGCGCCTCCGTGCGCTCGTGCGGCGTGGCGGCGCGGCTCGACTCGATCGCCTCTCGTACGGTCCACTGGAAATGGATCGACTCAAGCACCGCGCCTGGGCGGGCGAACATGCGCTCGACCTCACACCACGGGAGTTCCAGCTGCTCGAGCATTTCATGCTCCACCCCGAAGACGTAGTCCGTCGCACGGAGCTGCTCGAGAAAGTGTGGGACATGCACTTCGACCCTGAGAGCAACGTTGTCGATGTTCACGTCGGCAACCTGCGACGCAAGCTGCGCGAGGCCGGGTTCGACGGTCTCATCCAGACGGTGCGAGGGGTCGGGTTCTGCCTGAAGCGGAACAGCACAGACTGATGTACTCCCTGCGCCGCACGGTGTCCGTGCGGTTTTCCCTCACCATCTGTGCGGCCCTCCTCGTCATCGCACTGTGGGCGTTCCTAGGTGCGCGTCGGGTGCTCCAGGAATCGCTGGACCGCAACATCGCTGCGGAGGCACACCTGCAGACCGCTGTCATCTCTTCGCGGCTCCCCATCGCGATCCAGCCCGAACACGAGGATTGGTCGAGCTTCGTTCGGGAGGTCAATCGCTTTGTCGTCGTGCGAAACGCCGAAGGGGTCATTGTGCAGACCAACACGCCTCTGGCGGCCGACCTGCCGCTAGATCGTGCGAGCTTCGAGCGCGCCCGTCGCGGGGGCACGGCGTGGGCAGGCCAGCGATGGCGCAACGGCAGGATCCGTTCCTTCTATCTCGCTGTCCCGGCGGGCGGGCGTCCCGCAAACGACGTGCTCCAGGTCGCCGCATCGCTCCAACCCCTGGCCGACGCGAGCCGCGAAGTGCTGTTCCTCATGCTCGGGACCGTATTGCTCGGTGTCGTGGCGACGGTGATCGGGGCCAACTGGCTCTCCGCCACCACGGTGGCCCCGGTCCTCGAGATCACCGAGCAGGCTCGATCCATCCAACCCAGCGGGCGCCAGCGCATCACCGCCTATGCCGACATGGAAGAGTTCGCGGGCCTCGTGGAGGTGCTCAACGACGCGTTTCAGCGACTCGAGCGGGCCTATGATGCTCAGCGGCGCATGATCGCCGACGCGGGGCACGATTTGCGTACACCGCTCACGGCCATGCGCGGAGCAGTGGAGGTCGCGCTGCGGGGCGAACGGAAGCCGGAGGAATACCGCGCCGTGCTGGCGAGCGTCCTGGAGGACGTCGACTACCTCACGTCGATCAGCGAGTCGCTGGCCCTCCTCGCACGACTGGAGACCGGGGAACTGGCGCTCGAGCGTGGGGAGCGGGACGTCGGCTCACTGGTCGAGCGTGCCACGAGGAAGACGCGAGCTCGCGATGCCGAGCGGGTCTTCCGCTGCGAGGCTGGAACCGACGATCTGAGTGCGCCGGTGGACGGCGAGCTCCTGTCGATTGCGGTGAATCACTTGCTCGACAACACCGTCAAGCACACTCCACCCGGCACGGACGTCCGCGTGACACTCACGGGCAACGCGGACACGGTCGGGATCAGGGTCGATGACAGTGGTCCAGGCATACCCGACGACATCCTGCCCAATTTATTCGAGCATTTCTATCGGACCGACAGCGCCCGCACGCGAACCGGGGCCGCGGGGCTCGGTCTCACGGTGGCGGCGGCAATCGCCCACGCCCACGGTGGCCAGATCTTGGCCGATCGAAGTCCGCTGGGGGGGCTCCGCATCACCCTGACGCTCCCACGACAGACACCCGCCGACTGACGGCTTCAGCGCTCCTTCACATTTCATTATTGCTGGCTTCATGGAGCGGCCCCGATGTTCCCGTATCGGTGCAGGGGACGGGTGCAGCCATGCGAGTCAATGTCGGAAGGGCGGATGCGTGGGTCCGCGGTACCCTGGCGGCAATCCTGCTCGTCGTCGCCGCGTTGTTCAACGAGCAGATCATCATCTCACTCGGAGCAGCCGTTGTGGCCCTCGCACTCGGCGGCACGGCCCTGACGCACAACTGCCCGCTGTACGGCCTCTTCGGCATCGACACCAAAACGCACCATCCTCGGGCGCAGAGCTGACCGGACTCGGCCCAGGAGGCGAAGTGCCGCCTCCCACTCATGAGTCCAGCCTGACATCTGCGCCACCTCCACGATTCCGAGGTGCATCCATGCGTCCCATTCTCTGCCTCGGCGGGGCTCTTCTCATCCTCTCCGCGACCGTCGCCACCACACCCGCGGACGGATCGGAAATCCCTGCCTTTGCCCGTCGCTACCGCGCAAGCTGTCAACTCTGCCATACAGCGGTCCCAAAACTGTCGGGGTTTGGTGAAGCCTTCGCAGGAAACGGGTTCCGGATGGCCGCCAACGAGCCGCCGCGCGACACGATCGACACTGGAGACCGACTGCTGCAGCTGAGCCGCGATCTGCCGCTCGCGATCCGGATGGATGCCTATGTGAACGCCTACCTGAACGGGGAGACCAAGGCCGACCTGCAGACCCCTTACAACTTGAAGATCCTCTCCGGCGGGACGATCTCGAAGCACCTCTCCTACTATTTCTACTTCTTCCTCTTCGAGCGCGGGGAGATCGGGGGGGTCGAGGACGCCTTCGTCACGCTGAACGACCTTGCCGGTCAGCCGGTAGATATTTCCGTCGGGCAATTCCAGGTGTCCGATCCCATGTTCAAACGGGAGCTCAGGCTGGAGTTTCAGGACTACGCGATTTATCGGACACGTGTGGGACTCCAACCGACCGACCTGACGTACGACCGGGGGATCATGGCCGTCGCTGACCTTGCCGGATTCACGATCACCGCCGAGATCCTCAACGGGAACGGGCGGGGGGAGGCCGACTCGAACCGTCAGTTCGACAACGACCCGATCAAGAACGTGTTCGGCCACGTGTCGCGAGACATCGGGCCACATCTCCGGATCGGGGGGCTCAGCTATTACGGTCAGCAGCGCTCGGCGTTCGGTGCCGGGCCGTTCGTGGAGAACACGGTGTGGATGGTGGGCGGCGATGCGACGATCACCGCCGGGCCTGTGGAGCTCAACGTGCAGTACCTCCACCGGGAAGACGACACCCCGACCTTTACCGTCGGTGAGGCCAGGGCCACGACCAACGGCGGGTTTGCCGAGTTGATCGTGCATCCGGCCGCCTCACGGTGGTACGGGGTCGCGCTCTACAACTTGATCGATGCCAATCGGCCGCTGCTGGACGTCCGGCTCGGAGCACCCGGCAACGTCTCGCGGTATCAGGCGGTTACCGCTGGCGTGGGATATCTGCTCCACCGTAACTTCCGGATCCTCGCCGAGGGGACCTGGGACGTGGAGCTCGAGGAGGCGAGATGGACCCTTGGGCTCACAACGGCGTTCTAAGATAAGGACAGCAATTGGAGGGAGTCACCATGCAGCAATTCACCCGGTTGGGCGCCATCGTCTGCGCGCTCCTCGCGGTCGGCACGGCGTCAGCAGCGGCACAAGGCGCCACCGATCTCCCCGAGGGAGTCACCAAGGAGATGGTTGCCGACGGTCAGAAGATCTTCAAGGGCCAGGGTCTCTGCCAAGCCTGCCACGGTCCGGAGGGCAAGGGCGTTCCGGGATTGGGGGCCAACCTGACCGACACGGAGTGGCTCCACAGCGACGGGTCACATCAAGCGATCATCGAGAGCATCCTCAAAGGCGTGAGCGCCGACAAGTCGTCGACGGGATCGGTCATGCCGCCAAAGGGAGGGAGTGGTCTCTCGGAGAAGCAGGTCCGCGCGGTGGCCGCGTACGTCTGGAGCGTGAGCCGACCCGCCAAGTGAGCCGATCGAGGCGCCGTCGGCCACCGGCCGGCGGCGCCTTCCCGCGCATGCCTTCACATCAGCAGTTCCCCATTGCAGGTTTAGGCGTTGGCGCCGAGCCCACAACGCGTGGCGCCCGTTGGAACGTCTTCTCCAATTTCGAACACGACAAGGAGCCGAGAGACAACATGAAAGCCCGTAACGGTGCTGTGCTGTTAGTGCTGGCGATGGTCATGGGATGCAGTGCAGGCGAGACGGCCGACCAGCCCGCCCAAGACTCGCAGGTGGCTGCGGCCCCTGCAGCAACCGCGGCAGCTGCAACCACGCAGGAGCCTACCGGTCCGATCGATCAGGCCCTGGCTACGGAAGGTGAGGGGTACTTCACCAGCCGTGGCTGCGCGAGCTGCCACAAGATCGACGCCAAGTTGATTGGCCCCGCTCTCAAGGGGGTCACCACGAGGCGGAGCTACGACTGGATCGTGGCCATGGTAGTGCGGCCGGACTCGATGCAGCAGAACGATGCCGAGGCCAAGAAGCTCCTGGCCGAATACGGCACACCGATGGTGAACATGGGGGCCACCAAGGCGGAGGCGAGAGCGCTTTTCGAGTATCTCCGGCAGAAGTCTCAGTAGCGCAGGCTCTACAGCCCTCTACGAGTTCCGAATCACCTGCGGGCGTCGACGCCATCGAGAGCCGTCGGCGCCCGCCGTTCGTTCATGGACCCGTACCGCCGCAGACAGCGTACCCTAGATTGCGACTCTGACCCCAAGCCGGCATCACTGTGGAGCGCACGCCGACCATGGAACCTTTCAAGATCAAATCCGTCGAGGCGATCCCGTTCACCACCCGCGAAGAGCGGGAAGCGGCGCTCGAAGAGGCCGGCTACAACGTGTTCGGTCTGCCTGCCCGTCTTATCACCATCGACCTGCTGACCGATTCCGGCACGTCCGCGATGTCGGACCAGCAGTGGGCCGCCCTGATGACGGGGGACGAATCCTACGCGGGCAGCCGGGATTACTTCACGTTCGAAAAGACGATACAACGCATCACGGGCTACCGTCACGTGATCCCTACCCATCAGGGTCGGATGGCGGAGAACCTCCTCTTCACCGTGCTGGTCAACGACGGTGATCGGGTTCCCAACAACATCCATTTCGACACGACCCGCGCCAACGTGGAGCACAACGGCGGCGTCGCGGTCAACTGCGTGATCGACGAGGCGTACGACCCCGCCGCCGACGTGGAGTTCAAGGGCAACATGGACCTCGCCAAGCTCGACGCGGTCTACGCGGACGTGGGACGGGAGCGCATTCCGTTGGTGATGCTCACCATCACCAACAACTCCGGCGGCGGACAGCCGGTGAGTCTCGAGAACGCCCGACAGGTGTCGGCGTGGTGCCGCGAGCATCACATCCCCTTCATCTACGACGCCTGCCGCTTTGCGGAGAACGCCTACTTCAACAAGGTGCGGAGTGGACTCGAGCACAGCGTTGCGGAGATCTCGCGTCGCTTCTTCGAGCTGGCCGACGGGTGCACGATGTCGGCCAAGAAGGACGGCCTGGTGAACATCGGCGGGTTTCTCGCCCTGAACCACGACGATCTCACCACCAAGCTCACCAACATGCTCATCCTCATCGAGGGGTTCCCGACCTACGGTGGGCTGGCCGGTCGCGACCTGGCCGCGATTGCCCGGGGCCTCGATGAAGTGCTCGACGAGCGCTACCTCGAGCATCGTATTGGACAGGTGCAGGCCTTCGGAGAGGCGCTCCGCAGCGCGGGAATCCCTATCGTCGTGCCGGTTGGCGGACACGCCGTGTATCTGGACGCGCGGCGGTTCCTTTCACACATCCCACAGGAAGAGTTCCCTGCCCAGGCGCTGACCTGCGCGCTGTACGCGGAGGGGGGCATCCGCGGGGTCGAGATCGGGGGACTGATGTTCGCCGCCGACGGTAACTGGCCGGAATTGGAGCTGGTGCGGCTCGCCGTGCCGCGGCGGGTGTACACGAAGAGCCACCTGGACTACGTGGTCGATGTGTGCCGTCGTCTGCATGCCGAACGGGATCGCCTTCGCGGCCTGCGCCTCACGTACGAGGCACCGGTGCTCAGGCACTTCACCGCCAGACTGGAGCCCATCGCTGCGTAGGGGGAGTCAGCGATCCGACGGGCCACCGGGATCTTCACGGGCCCTCTTGAGATACGCTGCGGTGAAATCGACCAACCCATCGTGCTCCCGTGCGAGCAGTTCCCGCATGGCCTCGAGCTCGCGCCGCGCTGTCTCCGCCGCCGGGAGATCGGGAAACCCCGCCACGATGCGCGACAGTTCGGGCATCGCTCTCCGAGGCGCTTGGAGCTCGTCGACATAGATCCGCACGAGCTCCTGGGCCACCATCAGTTCCTGGCCGGCCGTGAGGGTGCAGTGGGTCCGCGCGTGCCGCAGCCAGCCAGCCGCCTCCTCGTGACGCTGCAAACGTCCGCCCAGGAGCCGCGCCAGTTGGAGCGGGGGCACCGGGTCGTCTGGGAATTCCACGGCGTGTGACTGGTACGCAGCGACCGCATCGCCGTACCGCCCCCGGGCGGCCAAGGACTGCGCGAGGGAGTAATCGCGTTTGATCGGGGTCGACGCGCCGGACGGGGTATACACGGTCTGCACTGCCGAACCGGCAGCCCGCATGAGCAATCGGATCGTCCCGAAGGTCGCACCGGCCCCGACCGCCGCTCCGACAAGCGCGGCGAGCGCCGAGTTCACTCCCGTGCGCGACGCGACGAGCACACCGACAAGCAGACCGATGAAAGCGCCGGGAAGCGACCACAGCAACGCTTTGAGTTGATAGACGCGGTCGGCCGAGTCACGGTCTCGCAGGTCGGTACCTCCTTGAGACAAGACGCATGGCCGTCCCACCCATGACTGCCGGAGTATGCTACCTAGCTCTGCGCCGTGCCAACGCCACCGCCAGGAACACCACACCGGAGGCCACGAGCCCCAGCGTATACGCATTCCAGAGGCCCGAGGTGGGTACCCCGGCCAGGCGGAACGCCATCGACGCGCTCACCCCACCCACAATCGCAGCCAACGCCTCCGGCACGCCCGGTCGCGCGGTATGAATCCCGGCGATGATGATCACGAACAGGCTCACGCCCAGCAGTGAGTAGAAGACGCTCAGTGAACTGATCACCGAGGGCAACACGATCGCGAGCGCGATGCCCAGCCCCCCGCCGGCAACAGCCGCCAGCCGTGCGACGCGAAGGATCTGGCGATCAGAGGCGTCGGGTCGGAGAAACCGGCGGTAAAGATCCTCGGAGAGCGACGTGGAAAGCATGAACAGTATCGCGTCGGCGGAACTGATCTCGGCCGAGAACACGGCGGCGAGCCCGAGCATGCCGACGGCAGCCGGAAGGCCTTGCACCAACACGGTTGGAAGCGCCAGCTCGGGATTGGCCAGATCGGGACTATAGACCCGGGCCATCATCCCCAGGAGGGGCGGTAGGAACGCAAACACCATGAGCACCACGGCACTCGCGCCAACGCCCACTCTGACTGTCCGTTCGTCGCGGGCACCATACACCTTCTGGATCAGTCCCGGGGAAATGATGAACGCCGGCACGAGCAGCGCGAGGTAGGTCCACCCCGATCCGTCGCCGCCCCAGAACCCGAAGTAATCGTGCACGGTGGCCGGTGCCGCAGCGACCACGCTTCCCCACCCACCGACATCCGCGAGCACCCACGGAAGCGCCAAGGCGAACCCCAGAAACAACACCACCAACTCCACGAGATTGACCCACGCGGACGTGAGGAGGCCGCCAGCCGTGAAGTACACGATCATGACACCACCGCCGATCACACACCCCACCGGCTTGGGGATACCGGCCACGACATCCAGAACCCACGCCACGGCGATGAGTTGTCCGGCGAGGATCGCGAGCGTGCCCAGCCAGAGCAGCACCGCGATGACCGCCCGGACCGACCGCCCATATCGATGCTCGAGGTAGTCCCCAACCGTGTACTGGCCCTGCGCTCGGGCGATCCTCCACAGTCGCGGCCCGACCCAGAACGCCAGCAGCATGGTGCCGATACCGGCGGAGCCGACCCACCACCACGCACTCAGCCCATGGCGATAGCCCAAGCCCGCGGCACCGACCGTGGACCCTGCACCGATGTTGGCAGCGAGCACGGTCGCGAAGAGCAGTACCGGTGGTAGCCGTCGACCGGCGACGAAGAACGTGCTGCTCGTGGAGACTCGGCGTCCGATCCAGAGTCCAAGAAGCGTCAGCGCCGCGGCATAAGAGAGAAGCAGGACGAGCTGAACGCTCATCGGCCTCCGCGCAGATCGGACACGGCCGGAATCCCGGGCAGGCCGTCGGCGGCCCGAACGGCCCGCAGGATCGCCTCAGCCACGACGTCGGCGGCCAGCGCTCCGATCGTCCCGACGTCCGGCTCGCCACCGAAGCTGCCCGTGGCGAGACCGAAGATGGCGTCGCCGTCCCACGGCGTGTGAGCAGGATAGACCGTTCGCGCGATGCCGTCGTGCGCCATCTGCGCCATCTTGGTCACTTGGGCCTTGGTGAGTCTCGCGTTGGTCGCTACCACTCCAATGGTCGTGTTCTGTCCCGGCCCCGGTGATGCCTGACCGGCTTCACGCAGCAGGCGCCGGGCATCGGCCAGCGTCGATCCGTTTTCGGCTCTCACACCCGCCACGACACGACCGGTGGTTGGGTCGATCACGTCACCCAGGGCGTTGACGGCGACTAGCGCAGCCACCGTGAGCCCATTGGAAAGCGTGACGGACGCCGATCCGACTCCACCTCGCATGGCGCGGCCCATGCCCCGGATCTTGCCAACGGTCGCTCCGGCTCCAGCACCCACGCTCCCCTCACCGACCGGTGCGTCGGTTGCCGCACCCGCCCCACGATATCCACACTCGGCATCGGGACGCACCGCGGGATCGCCGCCCACGGCGAGGTCGTAGAGAATGGCCTGGACCACAATGGGGACACGGGCAACCGCGGTCTCGAACCCGATACCCTGCTCCTCCAGGTAGCGGACCACACCCGAGGCGGCGTCGAGTCCGAAGGCGCTCCCACCCGAGAGGACGACTGCGTGGACCACATCGACGGTATTGACCGGATCGAGGAGATCGGTCTCGCGCGTCCCTGGCGCACCACCCCGGACATCCACGCCTCCCACGGTTCCCGGTGGAAGCAGGACGATCGTACAACCCGTGGGGCGCTCGGTCAGGGTCACGTGACCTACCAGAACGCCGTTGACCGCGGTCAGGCCACGGTCGGTCATGCTCGAACTCTGACACATGGCCACTCCCGGAACGAGGAGTGCCACGGCAAGTATCCGGATGCACCTCCGCGAATCCGCGACACCTCGACGAATCCGCTGCGTGACGAGGGACAACTCATTCACCAGGTGCTCCGTGCTCGGGGGGAAGGCAGCGGCGCAAGCGCTCGCGTCGTCCGTCAACCCATACGCTAACGGCCAGGCTCCGCGGAGGGCAAGCCGGTGATTGCTCAGCAGCGGACCGACATCTATGCTTCGGCACTTCCCGATGAATGCCCTACGCTCCACGGCCTTCGCCGTGTTCCTCGTTGCCGCCGCCTGCTCCTCTCAGGACAACACTCCCTGTCCGCAGGCTGCAGACACCAGGGTCGCGCGCGGTTGGGATCGGTACCGTAACGACCGCATCGACGACGCCACCGCGAGCTTCGAGAACGCGCTCCAGCGATGCCCCGTGCATCTCGGTGCCACCGTGGGTGCCGGGTACGGCTACCTGCGTGCGAGCCGGCTCGTCGAGGCCAGGCGGCAGTTCGAGCGCGCGCTCGACCTGGCGCCGCAGACGGTCGATGCCCTCCAAGGGCTCGCGCTGATCGCCACCCGACGCGGGAACGGATCGGAGGCACGACGGCTGTTCACCGAGGTGCTCACCCTCGTGCCCGATCACGCGGAGGCGCGCGAACAGCTCGATGGACTTGGCACACCACCCGCTTGGCCACAGCTCGTGGTGCCGGACACGCTCGTGCTGACGTCGCGCACCCGCGGCGACGGGTTTCAGGTCTTCCACCGGGGCCGGTGGCGTCCGTTCTACATCAAGGGCGTGAACCTCGGCGCTGCGTTGCCGGGCAAGTTCCCGAGCCAGTTTCCGGATTCGCTGACCTACGCTGGTTGGATCGACGACATCGCCGAGATGGGAGCGAACACGATTCGGGTCTATACGATCCACCCGCCGCACTTCTATGAGGCGCTCGCGGAGCACAACCGGACTCATGGTGACCGACCACTGTGGTTGGTGCACGGAGTGTGGGCGGAATTGCCCCCGGACCACGATTTTGACGACCCGGACTGGAGCGAGCAGTTCACCGACGCCATGCAGCACGTCGTGGACCTCGTCCATGGCAGGGCCGACATCCTCCCCCGGCGCGGACACGCATCGGGCTTTTACACTGCGGATGTCTCGCGCTGGACGTTGGCCTACATCCTGGGCAGGGAATGGGAGCCATTTGCGGTCGACACGTTCAACCTGACCCACCCGAACCGCACGTCATGGCTCGGCACGTATCTCACCGTCGCGAGCGCGACGGCCATGGATGTGTGGCTCGCGCAGGTCAGCGAACGGATCATCGCCTACGAGAGCGAGACCTACCGCCATCAGCGACCAGTGGCCTACACGAACTGGCCCACGCTCGATCCCCTGACCCACCCTACGGAGACGAGCGTTGCCGAGGAGCTCGCGATTCGCAAAGCGCGTGGTGGAGATACGACCTTCATCCCGATGGAGTACGACAACGATCTCGTGTCGATCGACCCGAGTCTCGTGCGAGCCACCGATGCCTATCGGGCCGGCGTGTTCGCGTCCTATCATGCGTATCCATACTACCCTGACTTCATGGTGGTCGGCGGAGGATACGCAGAGTACCTGCACCGCCTGAAAGCGCACCACGCTGGCATGCCTGTGGTGATCGCCGAATACGGCGTCCCCGCCAGCCTCGGCATTGCCCATCTCTCCGACACCGGTTGGCACCATGGCGGACACACCGAAGCGGAAAAAGCCCGCATCGACGCGGAGGCCACAGCGCTCATTCACGCCAGCGGCATGGCGGGCGGGATGCTCTTCGCCTGGATCGACGAGTGGTTCAAGAAGAACTGGGTGGTGATCGATTTCGAGCTGCCGCGCGAGCGCAACCGGTTCTGGCTGAGCCGCCTGAACGCGGAGCAGCAGTACGGCGTCATCGCCATCGAGCCGAAGCCGCGGCTTAGCGGATCGACACTCGCCGACCGACTCACCATGTGGCAGACCGTGCCGGCTGTGTACGAAGACAACCTCCGCGCCCTCGCTGACGAGGCGTATCTCCATCTGCTCTTCGATCCGCAAGGACGGGGACTCCCCGACACACTCTTCGTGGGGCTGGACATCGCGGACCGCCGGCGCGGCACCACCCGCTGGCCGGCAAAGGCCGACAGCCGCTTGCCAATCGGCGTGGAGTTCACCATCGTGGCGACGCCAAGCGAGGTACGCGTCCTCGCCGATCCCAATGCCAACCCGTTCAGGATCGAGCGAATGCGGGTGGTGACCGATCCGGTCACGGTGCCGCCGATCACGAACCCGCCGCCAGGGATGTTCGTCGGGCCATACCTGCAGCACTACAACCTGCCGCTTCGGGGCAGGCGTCGAGACGACACTGGGTACGACTCGCTACGCGTCATCATCAACCGGCGACGGTTCGCGCGCGACGGAACCGAATACGCCGCCGTGGGATACGACCGGAGTATCTTGCCGGCCGGGGCGGCGCCTGACGGCTTCTGGGAGCTAGATTCCGCATCGGGGACCGTGGAGATCCGGATTCCGTGGACACTGATCAACGTTGCCGATCCAAGCAGCTTACAGGTGCTCTCGAGCACCGCGGATACGGCCGACGGGTTCGTCCCGCGACCGATCGAGTCGATCGGGGTGGTCGCCGCCGCTCGCTTCTCCGACGGAGCGTGGCAGCAGTGGCCCGTTGGACGCACACCGGTGGCTCGGTTCCGGTGGGAACCGTGGGAGGTGCCGCGCTGGCGGGCACGACGCCGGCCCGTGTTCGATGCGATGCAGCGAGTGTTTTCCCAACTCGACCAGCGCGTGGCGGGGCGATGAGCCGGCTCCGGCTCACCTGCGTGGTCGCCGCCCTGCTGACCGCGATCACTGCACCCGGATGGGCCCAGCACCCCGCCGACGTGGCCTGGAGCAGCGGTGACATCGATACGGCCCGGCGCCTCTACGCCGAACGGCTCGCCACCGACTCCACCGATGCGCTGGCGCTCCACCGGACGGCGCTGATGCTGGCGTGGGACGGTGACTACGCTGCGAGCCTCACCCTGTTTCAGCGCCTCCTTGCGCTCAACCCGCAACACCACGAAGCCCAGATCGACCGCGCCAGGGTCCTGGCCTGGGCAGGACGGCTAGGCGAGTCCGTTGCATCCTACGAGGCGATGCTGCGCCAATCGCCGGGGGACCGCCCGGCACGGCTCGGGCTCGCGCAGACAACGGCGTGGCTCGACGACCTCGATTCGGCCCGCGCGATCTACGCGGACCTCATCGCCTCGAACCCCACAGACATCGAGGCCCTCCAGGGGATGGCTCGCATCACCGGCTGGCAGGGTGATCTCCTCGGGGCCGAGGAACGATGGCGCGCGGTGGACGCCTTGGCGGAGGGGGATCCGACGACGCTCATCGGGCTGTCGCAAACGCTTCGCTGGCAGGGGCGTCCCGCCGCGGCGCTCGAGACCTTGCAACGCATTCCGCCCGACCAACGTGGGACGCGCGACTACGGCGAGGAGCGTCGCTCGATCGCCGCGGCAATCGGTCCCTGGGTTCGACCGGCGTTCACCTACGAAGCCGACTCGGACGATCAACGCATCGCGACCGTCGTCCTCCGCGGCACGTATCCCGTCGTGCCGCGGTTTCAGATGGGGTTCGACAGCTATTACCGGCACGCTGCCTGGAACGAGTTGATCGTGGCAGACCGCCAGGCCTGGGGGCTCGTGGCGACGGGGCGGTATCTCGCCGAGCCGGGCTGGGCGGTTGGACTGGGCGTCGGTGCCTCCGGATCGAACGGCACGGCCGCGGTGACCGAACCGGCGGTGCACGCGAGTGTTGCGAGCCCAGCACGCAACCCCATCGGTGGCGCCCTCACGTTCACCCACTCGGCGTTCGACGCCACGGCGCTCATGATCGACAGCGGCGTGACGTATACCGAAGGCGGGGTGAGCCTCCGCGCGGAACCCTGGCGCCTGTGGCAGTTGGAGGGCGGGTTCTCGTACGCGGACTTCCGAGGCAGCGAGGCCAACAGGCGACTCGCGGGCTACGTGGCCGGCACAAGGCGCCTCACCCCATCCTGGATCGCGGCAGCGCGGGTCCGCGGCTTTGGTTTCGAGAAGGATCTCCAGGACGGATACTTCGATCCCAGCTCGTACCTGCACGCCGAGGCGATCGCCCGCTGGCGGCCGCTGCGCGGACCGTGGCACGTCACGGGCGAGGCGGCGCCGGGACTCGAGCAGATCACATCGACGTGGGATCCGCACGCCACGATCCGTCTCTCATTGCAGACGGCGTACGACCTCTTCCCCGGCCGGCAGGTCGGCATCTCCGCTCTCTACTCGAACGCGGGCCTCCAGAGCTTTTCCACCGGCGGAGCCGGCTACCGCTACGTGGCCGTCACGCTGTCCGGCAGTTGGGCCTTCTAACTCGCGTGCTGCGGTGTGACCGCAGGTCCCGCACGGCCCGTGATGGGCAGTTATCGGTTATCCACGTCCTGGAGATAAGCGAGCACCGCCTCGTGCTCTCCGCGTAGCTGGGGCAGGACTTCGTTCACGTGATCCAGGTTCGCGGATGTCGCCGCCGATTCCACATGACTCAATAACGCGGCAAGGCTCTCGGCCCGCACCGTCGCAGCAGCCGATCGATAGGCGTGAGCCGCCGCCCGGATCGCCACCGCATTACCGGTCCCGAGCGCCTCCTCGAGCTCGCGCATCCGTCCCGGTGCATCGGCCAGGAACACGCCGAGGATGCTGTCCGCCGAATCCTCGATACCGGCCTCGCGCATCACCCGTCGGAACTCGTGTAGCTCGACGGGTGCGGTCGGGTCTGCCGATGCCATCGTCACGGCCTCTCGCTCCGTTCCCAGTTCCTCCACGACGCGCACCAGATCCTGGGGCCGAAACGGCTTGGACAGAAAGGCCGTGAACCCGCTTCCGTAAAAGGCCTCGGATCCACGGAACTCGGTGTGCGCGGTCATCGCGATGATCGGTGTGTCGGCTGTCGACTCGATCTCGCGGAGCCGGGCCGTTGCGGTCACTCCGTCAACTTCCGGCATCTCGACATCCATGAGGATCGCATCATACCGGTTCCGCCCAGCCGCTTCGATGGCTCGCCCTCCGTGCTCTACGAGGTCGACTTGGTGACCGCGCTTCGTCAGGGCAATCGACGCGAGCTGGCGATTCACCTCATTGTCGTCCGCCACCAGCACGCGCAGGCGGCGCCGGCTCTCGGCAATCGAGTGGCGCGTCACCAGATCCTCGAGACTCGCCGCCATCACCGTCCGGATCGCGCCAAAGAGCTCCTTCTCGGATATCGGCTTGGTGAAGTAGGCTTGAGCACCCACTTCCCGGCACCGCTGACCGTGGCCACGCTCGCCCCGGGCGGCGAGTATCATGACGCGGGTCTCGGACAGGTCGGGGTCATTGCGGATGCGGCGGGTCACCTCGAATCCGTCCTGTCGATCCAACCACGCGTCGAGGATGGCGAAATGCATGGGCTCACCGGCGATCCTGGCCCGATGCAGTTCCGTGTAGCCCTCCTCCAAACTCGAGGCCGTGCGCACCGTGACGCTGGCCTCGCCGAGCGTCTGCCGAATGAACTCACGGCTCGTCGGATTCCCATCCACCACGAGCACGCGGAGTCGGTCCAGTGGGACAGTGGCCGGCGATACCACCTCCAGCATTCGCTCGTCGATTTGCTTCAGCGCGACCGTGAACGCAAACTCGCTTCCTTTCCCCACCTCGCTCGTCATTATGAGATCCCCGCCCATCAGCTGTGCCAGCTTGCGAGCGATTGGGAGGCCGAGGCCCGTGCCGCCGTACTTCCGCGACACACTGGCTTGGGCCTGCGTGAACTCCTCGAAGATCGCCTCATGCTTGTCGGTCGGGATGCCGATACCCGTATCGCGCACCGCGAAGCGCACCGCCGTCCGAGCGCTGCGGCTGGCCTGCGTAGTGAGGAGCACGAAGACGCCCCCCTCACTCGTGAACTTGATGGCGTTTCCGATCAGGTTGGTGAGGATCTGGCGGAGTCGGCTGGGATCGCCGCGGACGGCCCGTGGGACCTCCGGGGCGATCTCGTAACTCAGCGCGATCCCCCGCTCGAACGCCCGTACCCGAAGCAACTGGACTGTGGAATCGACGAGCTGACCGAGGTCAAAGGCGACGTCCTCCAGTTCGATCCGATCGCGCTCGAGTTTGGTGTAGTCCAGGATGTCGTTGACCAGCGTGAGCAACGAGCCGGCCGACACCCGGATGAGCTCGACGGATCGCTCCTGTTCTGCGGAGAGATCGGTATCAAGGAGAAGCTCCACGAGCCCGACCAGTCCGTTCAGCGGTGTACGGATCTCGTGACTCACCCTCGAGATCAGACCCCACTCCGCGCTGTGCGCCGGGCGGTCAGCCATCACCTGTCCTCCGTGTGGACGGTGAACGGTCTAGCGGTGCCTGGCCGCTGCCGGGTCCGCGTGGCCCGGAGGGCGAAAAGCCTTTTCGTGTCATTTCTCCCCAGCCTTGCACGCCCCGCAGTGCCGAGATCAATCCGTGCAGCCGCCACAGTGAAATCAACTGCCGGTACCCGAAATTCTCGACGGCGGCCACCACGAAGAGCCGTACGAGATCCGACACCCGGGGGTATCGGCGGAAGCCCAGCTCCTCGAGTCCGACCGCCGCAATGGACAACACCATCCCGAACACAAACGCGGCCATCAGAAACGCGGCGGCGTGCAGGTACGAAACGAGACCCAGAGCCATTGTCAGCACAAAGGCGCCGTAGCCCACGATCTCCACCAGGAGGCCAAGGGTTTCTAGAAACAGGAAGTACGGATACGCCAACCACCCGATTCGTCCGTAGCGCGGGTTGAACAGCATGCGCCGGTGACGCATCAGGCTCTCGGCCATGCCGCGCTGCCAGCGGTCTCGCTGCCGCGCCAGCACACGAAGCGTCTCCGGGCATTCGGTCCAGGCCACCGGGTCGGGAACGAAACTGATCCGGTAGGGAATCTTGTGCTCGCGGCAGTAGCGGTGGAGACGAACCACGAGCTCCATGTCCTCTCCGACGGTTGCGCCGGACGTCTGGGGTGACGCGTACCCGCCCGCCGCCACCACGGTTTCCCGGCGGAACACGCCGAACGCGCCCGAGATGATCAGGGTGGCATCGAGCACCGACCACCCCATGCGTCCGGCGAGGAACGAACGCAGATACTCGAGCACCTGGAACCGCGCCCACCAGTTCCGCGGGAACCGCACTTCGGTGACGCGCGCTTCGCTTACGGTACATCCGTTGACGATCCGGATCACCCCTCCTGCGGCGATCGTGCGCCGGTCCTCCAGGAACGGCCGGACGATCCGCGTGAGTGCGTCGCGTTCCAGCAAACTGTCGGCGTCCACGGCGCAGAACAGCGGGGTGACACACAGGTTCACACCGGAATTGAGCGCATCCGCCTTGCCACCGTTCTCCTTGTCGATCACCCACAGGTTGGGATGACGCTTGCTCTGGTACACCTTGCGAATCCGCTTGGTGGCGAGGTCTGCCGTCGGCAGGCGCGCGGCGGGGACGAGGTCGAACGCCTCCTGCATCCGGGAGAGCGTGTTGTCTCGCGACCCGTCGTTGACGAACAAGATCTCGAACCGCTGGTATTCGAGGCTGAGCAAGGAGTGTGCGGCCTCGACACACGTCGGCTCCTCGTTGTATGCCGGCGCGATGATTGTGACCGGCGGAATGCCTTCCGACGAAAGCAACTCACCCAAGTCGAGCGACTTGAGACGCTCGACGTAGCGGCGGATGTCCCGGAACGCGATGAGGCTCGTGAGGAGGTACGCCGTGTTCAGGACGACGAAATACACGAGCACGAGACCGTTGAACGCGGCGAGCAGCACGAGCACGACGCTCACCACCCCGGTCATCCGCCCACCTCGGAGAGCACTTGCAAGGCGAGGGTGGCGCGGGGCCCACCCGACACCGCCAACTGCTGCAACGCATCGATGTCGCCCGCATCACGCAGGGCACGGGCGGCGTGGATGGCGACCCACCGGGAGTCGTCCTCACACGCAATCCGGAGGAGCTCGAGGTCTTCTTTGTCCCCAACATTGCCCAGCGCGCTCGCCGCGGTGGCCCGCACGTAGAAATCCGACGCCGTGAGAAACGGCAGCACGGCCGAGCGATGATCTCGGTGCCCCACTCTGCCGATCAAGCGTAGTGCCGCTGCCAGCAGCTCCCGGTCCGACGCCTGTGCGAGCACCCGAACGGCGATGTCCCCACCAGCGAGATCGTTGAGGTAACCGAGGGCCGTGGCCGCAACGGCGCGCACCTCCGGTGGGCGCTTGGCGTCTGCGAGTACCGCTCGCAGCGCGGGCGTTGCGCCGGCACCGATGCTCGCGAGCATCGACGCCAGGAAGTTTGGACTCCACGCCGTGAATCGATCGAGGTGGTCGAGCACCGGCGCGACGTAATCGGGATCCTTACTCCCGGCCAACGCCCGGGCGGCCACCATGGAAACCAAGGGTGAATCATCACCGAGGGCGGCAGCGACGATGTCGGCATAGTCGGGGAGTCCGAGAGTCCCTAGTGTCCGCACGGCGCGCGCCCGCCGGCGCGCGTCCCGATGCTGTGCACGCGGCACCACCAGGGGCAGGTACGGCCGGGCCAGATCCTGTAGTCGCTCGCGCTCGGGACCGGTCAGCCGGCGGGCGTAGCGCATGATGTAGCTCACGCAGAATAGCTCTTCGCCCTCTGCCACGAGCGCATGAACCGTCGATGGATCGCGGTCCTCAGCCAGCATCTCGAGGATTACATCCTCCCACCTGGCTTCCAGCACGCTCCACTTTTCGGCGCGACGTTGATGGTGCAGGCGGAGCAGCACTACCGACCCGGCAAAACCCAGCGCGAACAGCATCAGGATCCCGATGCCTATCGCGAGTAGGAGCAGGAGCTGTTCGCCGAGACCGAAATTCAGGGGCATGGTCAGATGCGCTCGGTCACGCCGGCGACGAGGAGACTCGCCGGCGCAGCAAGCGCTGCACCCGGGCCAGGAGCTCCACCGGCGAAAAGGGTTTGGTCATGTAATCGCTGGCGCCGAGGCTGAAGGCCCGCACGATGTCCTCTTCGCGGCCAAGGCTCGTCAGCATCAGGATCGGCACGGCCTCGTACTGCGGCAACGCCCGCAGGCGCTTCACCAGCTCGAAGCCGTCGAGCCCGGGCATCCGGATGTCCGAAATGCAGAGACCGAACGTCACTTGTTCCGCGGCCTCGAGCGCCAGAGTACCGGACTCACAGTGCACAACTTCGAACCCGGCCCGCTCGAGCCGATGCCGCACGAGGGTCGCCGTGACCCGATCGTCTTCGGCAACGAGCACAGTGGTTGGGGTCTCGGTGGACTCGTCTTCGACGGACACCACCCGGGACGGCCCTCCACTCTTGGCCCGGCTCAGCGCACGATCGGCGGTGGCCACGGCCTCTTCCATCGAGGTAAGCGGGCTGGCCGTGGCAATCCCCGCGGAGAACGTGATGGGAATCTCGGTTCCGTCCGGTGCAGTGGGCGGCGATGTGGTGAGCAGGGCCTGCGCCCTGGTGAGCAGGCGCGTCGCGGTTGCCGGATCCGACTGCGGGAAGAGCACCACGAACTCGTCGTCACGCCACCGGGCAACGACGTCGGTATCACGGAGGACACCGGACAGGAGCTCGCGCATCTGACGCAGCACCCGGTCACCGATGTCCCGGCCGTGCTCGCGATTCACTGCGGAAATGGCATCCAAATCGAGCAGCGCGAGTGCCGTGGGTGTCGGATCCTCCGTCCGGGCGGTGACCTCACGCTCGTATGCTTCGGCGAACGCCGCGCGATTCAGGGCCGCGGTCACCGGATCCGCCGCCGCCGCGATCGGGACCAAGCCGCCCTCGAGTAGTGCATTGGCCGCCTTTGCCAGTGCCGCCCCGTCAATCGGTTTCTCGAACCAGTCGGCAACGCCAAGCCCGAGACACTCCACCCTTGCCCGCTCGCCCACCTTGGAGGCCACCATGATCACGGGAATGGCGGCGGTGGTCCGCTGGCGGCTGAGCCGGGTGTACACGGCTCGGCCGTCGGCGTCCGGGAGCACGAGTGACAGGACGACGAGCGCCACGTCGTGTCGTGCCAACGCCCGCTCCGCGTCGGCCGCAGAATCGACCGCAATGATCTCGCGGCCCGGGCCGGCCAGGGCCGACTTGGCCACCTTCCGGGTACTGCGGTCGTCGTCGACCACGAGGATGGTGGTCTCCGGCCCGATCAAGAGCGCGGGCTCCTCGTCCGGCACAGGCTCGCCTGCCTCGACCCACTCCACTTCCTCTGCAGCCAACGCCGGTGCCACCGCGGCAACTTGCTCCGGCCCAGGTCGCGTCGGCGGTTCCGGCTCGGATTCCTCTGGGGCCTGAGCCGGGGCCGGTGGGGCGATCTCTGACGGCTCGAGTTGCGGGGGCTTCCCGCGTTTGGCCGTCCGCGCGGGCCAGCTCGGAGCCACTGGCTCGTCCGGCGGTGGTACCGGGGCGGCGTCGGCTCGCTCGGGCTCTGCCACGCCCAAACCCAGTGCCCGCAGCAGCGCGCTCGCCTGCCGTTGCTCCGCAGCGCTCATACCGTCAACGGCGTCGGCGACGGCGCGGACATGTTCCGGGACGATGCGGTCCATCAGGCGCTGCCCGTCTTCGGTCAACACCGCGAACCGCGCCCGGCGGTCGGTGGGACTGGGCCGCCGCGTCACCAGCCCTCGCGACTCGAGCCGGTCGACGAGATAGGTCATGCCACCGCTCGACACCAACACGTGGCGTTGGAGCTCGCCGAGCAGCATCGGGCCCTGGCGATGGAGCGCCTGGAGCGCACCAAACTCGGCCAGCGTCAGGTCATGCCGGCTCGCATGCTGGGCCACCCGGGCCTCAACCACGGTATGGGCTCTGGCCAACACCGCCCAGAACTCCGTGGCCGAGTTCGCACTTGGGGTGGGTCCAGGACGGCCAGACCCCTCAGTGCTATTCATCTTGGTGATAAGATACTTGTTACCGAGATCTGGTCAACGGCCAGATTCTTGGGGACCGACTTGAGGGTCCGGTTGGGCGCTATCCGAGCGCCAACGACCCGTGCGACGGCCGCTGGAGGGCTCTGGGGTGGCGCTATGGCAAGTGGATCAACAACCCCAGCTGGCGTTTGGAGCACCCGCCGCACCTGGCCAGTCGGTCAGTATGCCGCTTCGTGGGCCCCTCGCGACGCTCGGCGCAGACCACACCCGACGGATCCCCATGCAGCCCAGCCACGAAGGCCTTCGGAAGGGGCTGACCCGCTGGTCAGCACAAATGGCTGTCTACAGGTGCTGTCTCAAACCCGGTAGATGCGGTACAGCTCTTTGCGGACCGGACACCCACAGAGCGCGGCGTCACCAAACGCCTGCTGGTACGAGCAATATCCTTCTGATCGGCACTCGATGAAATGAACCTGGCCAGCAATGCAGTCTGTCACCCGGCACAGGTCGGTCCCATCTCCGGCCAAGCAGCCAAAGTCTTTGCGGCAGTCCGTCGCGGACAGTCGGACTTCCTCACTCACGACGAGTGCCATTCCGTCTCCTTCAAAGCGGTGTGCAGAGCATGGCTCACCTATCGCGGGCGGGCAATGAAGCTGGCGTGAAGCGGTCGTGAAGCCGGGGGCGGAGGGATGGGCCTCCGCTCAGCCTCCCCCCAAGTGCTCCGGCAGAACGTCCCGGCAGAGCACATCGGTCTCGGTCTCCGCCCGCCGGATGATCACCGCCCGGTCGCCCGTGACCAGCGCCGTGGCGGGCCGGGGCAGCGCATTGAAGTTGCTCGTCGAGACCTCCTGGTAAGCCCCCGTATCCAACAGCGCCAGGAGGTCGCCCACCTCGACCTGGGGAATCCTGACCAGCGGCATCAGGCGATCGCCAAAGCAGCTTCGCCCGATGATGTCAGCCTTGTCCTCGAGCGGCGCGTCCGTCTTGTTGGCGAACACGTAGTCGTGGAGGTGGTGCTCGTAGCGCCCACCCGTGAGCCAGAACTCGGTGCTGTCCACCACCACCAGGTTGAATCGAATCGGGTGGGTCATGCGCTTGATGCTCCGCACCGTCGTCAGGTGGATCCCGGCATCGCCGTGGATCGAGCGGCCCGGCTCGAGCTCGAGCAAGAGCCCCTCGGTGGCGATCCCCACGCGGTGGAGTGCATCCCGCAGCGTCTCGGTGCACACCCGGGCGTAGTCTTCGATGCTGGGCGCCGGCGTCGCATTCGGCTTGCTCGCGAACAGATCCACGAGTTGGCGCAGGACGCCGTACCGCCCTCGGCGCCCCACCACCCGAAGCCCTTTCGACAGGGTGTGAAGCACGGCGAGTTGCAGTGGCTCGGTGTAATTGGTCACGGCATTGAACGGATCCCGCGGAATCGCGAACCCGCCGCCGATGTCGATCTCGCGGGGACGGTATCCACCCAACGCCTCCCCCACGCGCGCGATCTCGGCGGCAAAGGCACGCATCTGTTCTTCCCAGTAGCGGAGCGACCGGTGGTGCCGGCCGTGATGCTGGTGGAATCCCACCAGCTCGACGTGCTCCATCGCGAGCAGGCGGCGGCCGACCGCCACTGCGTCATCGAACGCAAGCCCGCCCTTGTAGGCGAGGGCGGCAATGTCGGTGGGGACGAGTCCTTCTGCCACGAACTCACTGTGTCGCACGAACCCAGCGAGCGCGGGTTTGAGCCGCAGCCGCACCGTGGCGACGCGGTCGAGCGCCGTCGCCGCGCGCTCGATGGCGTCCACTTCCTCCACGCTGTCGATCGTGATGCGCACACCTTCATGGACGCATCGGTAGATGTGCTCATCGTCTTTCGGCACACCGTTGACCGAGATGTATTGGGGTTCGAAGCCGGCCTGCAGGGCCACCGTGAGCTCACCAGCCGAGTAGACGTCGCAGCCGCAGCCGTCGCTGGCAAGGATGTGCTGCACGGCCGCAATCCAGTTGGCCTTGGCGGCCGGCAGCACCTTGACCGGCCCATCGGGCCACCCGCTCGCAAACGCGGCCTGAAACCGGCGCACGTTGCGGCGAAGCTGGTCTTCGGAGATCACGAACAGCGGCGACCCGAACCGACTCACCAGCTCCGTCGTGTCGCACTGCTCGATGAAGAGATGCCCGTTCCTGGTCGACAGGCAGTCGTCGATGAGGCGGTCAGGCGGTCGGGCGGTTAGGCGGTCGGGCATGTGGAGCGGTTCCGGAGTTGGGCTCTCCCGTATGTCACCACGGTCCAATACTTCCACCGGCTGTACAATAAGGCCCTAACCACCCTACCGCGCCCTACCGCCTTACCGCCTTACGCGACCTGCCACCGCCGGGCGTAGAGCCCCGCACCGCCCACGAGCGCGGCAGCCAGGACAAGGGAGAGAATGGCCGAGCCCCAGGGAAGATGGCAGGCGGTGCGCGGCACGCCGATGTAGGTCCGTGCCCACTGCATGGTCCACTCGTCGAGCGGCATGCCCATCGCCTCTTCGAACGCCTCCTCGAGCGGCGCATCGGATGTCCAGAACCGCTCGAACCGGTCCCGGCCGAATCGACCCACCATGTCGCCCAGGTATTCCTGTGCCGCTGGTCCAAGACCATGTCCGTACCGGTAGCTGTAGAACCAGTACCGCCCGGAGAACACCACGCCTGGCACGTCGAACTCGGCGAACTGCGCGGGCCATCCACCCGGGCCGCGAGCGTTCCATACGGTACGAGCGTTCCATACGGCGAGCCGGCACCGTGTGAGATCGCCTGCCGCGCAGCCCGTGAAATCCGCGTCAAGCCACCGCCCGTAGTCACGCGACCGCGCGTACCGTTCCTCCGGCTCGGCACCCGACCAATCCGCGTTGGCGATCGGCAGATAGCGCCATGTCGCGAGCCATCGGGCAATGTCCCTGCCTGGCGCGCCGAAGGCGGCGTAGTACGTGCAGGCGCCCATCCCGCGTCTGAGGTTCGTCGACCTCCAGCCATGGACCGGCGAGTGGCCCTCGGTGTACGCCTCGACCTCGGACACTCCGAAGTCGACGACCCGAAGGCAGGTCGTTCTTCCCTCCGTCGTCGGCACGAGGTGAGAGATCTGCATATACCGCGGCACCTCGCGCCTGAAGCGCTCTACCTCGCCTGCCGTATCGATCAGCGCGGCCACCATGACCGAGACCGTCGTGTCATGCGGCGCACTCCGTTTCCACGACTGCTCACTCAGCAGCGCAATGACATCGACGATGCGCGGTGGGAGCCCGGGATCGGCGACGAGGCGGAGCCGCCCGTTCGGCTCGAGCGCTCGGCCCGGTAGCTGTGGCAGTGAGTCCCTCAGCCGGAGCAGCCTCAGCCGCGCGAGCGCGTCCTCGAACCGCAACCGCTCCCGGTTGAGCCGCCCGGGATCGGAGACGAAAGGCGCCTGATACCGAACGGTGATGTCCCTCGGAGGCAGCAGCGCCACCGCCACCGCACAGCACGCGAGAACGCCGGCAAAAACCCAGCGGGTCACGGATTGCGCCATCGTGTGCTCCGCAGGGCGAGGAATGCCAACACCAGCACCCACGCCAACGCGGTCCATCCGGTCGCCCCGGTGATAATCACCTGCGCCGGCGCCGCGGCGAGAATGCGATCCCGCCAGAGCGCGATCAGCGAATCACGAGGGACCCCTGCCGCCGCCGAGAGGCGCCCTCCCGTCGCGGGAGCCTCACTCCGCGCGAGCCGTCCCAGGGCACCCTCGCCCCCCACTTCGAGTGCCACGCGTAGAAAGCTCTCCCGAGCGCTCGCCGAGAGCGGCGCTCCGATCATCCACCGGTGCTGGTTGAGGTACACCGAACACGCGGCGTCGTCGCCACCGGTGCAGCCGATGTAGTCCGGCAACTTGCGGTTATAGATGTCCCACCACGTGCCACCGCCCTTCTCGACACGGCGACGCTGCTCCTCCGCGGTGTACCACAGCGAGACGGTGTCGTCGGCCACCTCGAGATCCAGAGAGCGCGCGCAGGCCTCCAGGTCGCCAGCACGACACGCCTTCACCAGCTCCCACGGCGCGGTGACCAGATCGACGTAGACGGCCTCCGCCTGCGTGTTCGACAGCGAGTCGAGCCCGGCTGGATTGGAGAGCCAGGAACGCAGGGTTGCGTCGAGCCCTTCCCATATGGTGTGCACGATGAACCGCGCCAGATCGGCAGCGACGTCCCTGGGCTCGCCCAAACGCCAGATGCGATACTGCCCGACATCCGGCGGCAGGCGAAGTCGTGAGTCGTCAGCGACATGAACAAATACGTGGGACCCCAAGATCAAGAGAGTGTCCGCACCGAGCATCGTGGCCAGCGTGTCCCAGGTGATGTCGGCAACTTCGGCGAGGAAGGCCTGTCGCTCTGGGCGAACCAGAAGGCGGAGCGGTCCCCTCCTGACGGTGTCCACAGGCGACCCGATCGAGTCCTTCGCCAGCACCTGTGCCCGAACCGCTTCCAGGCGAGCGGCAAGGCGGTCCACCTTGTCGCGGTACTGCGCCGCGTCCTGCGCATGCAGTCCGGAAGCCGTCGCACAGACGAGGATGAGGGCTCCCACCGCCGGGAGACGCGCATTCATGCGAGACGCGACGCGGACACTACACATCGATCAGCATCCACCGTCCCGAGAAGATCTCGAACGGGCCGGGCCAGGTGACCATCCGGTCGAAGATCGCCGTCAGCAGATTCGTGCTGCCGCCCGACACCCGAAACAGCAACTGCACGACGACGACGGCCCCCACCACACTCAGGACGTAGCCCGCGGTCCTGGTGGTACCCGACGATATCGCGAAGAAGATGCTGTAGGCGACGACGACTGCGAGCGCGAAGCGAATCGACAGCGCTACGGGATACGCGTGCAGCCCTGACGGCACCGTAGCCGCACTGGCCGCCACGCCGGCCCCGACGGCCAGCGCGAGCATCGGAGCGACGAGGAGCACGAGTCCGGCACCATAGCGCAAGAGAACGAAACGCCATCGCGGCAACGGCAGCGTGAGGGCATAGACGTGCCGCACCCGATGATCGTTGGTCCACGCGCTCGTGCCAACGAGCAGACCGACCGCCAGCGCGAGGAGCGGATACCATTGAGCCCAGCTCCGTTGGTCATCCAACAGCTGACGCACTTCGATCCACCTGGCATCGGCGGTGCCAGCCCCCTGCACCGTCATGAGCGGCAATGCGAACGCCACGACCGCGCCGACCACGACGCCAATGGTGGACCACTTCCACTGCGTGCGAAGGATCTCTCGGAACATGAGCATCTCCCCTAGGCGTTCGGCGACCGGAAGGTCCTGAGCAACTCGACGAATCCTTCCTCGAGATCCAGGTCCACCACTTCACGTAGCGATGCGCCGACCCGCTCGAAGTACTGACTCATGGACGCCTGCCAGTCGCGCACGACCCAGATCTCTCCGGCGCTCACGCCGTCACTCGGCTCGCGCGCCAGGAGCGTGAACGGAGCGTCGTCCACGACCGCCGGTCCGTCGAGTACCCTGAGCCGCTTGATCCCGTTCTTGAAGGTCCCCATCGGCATTTCGGCAACCAGCCGCCCATCATCCATCACCCCCACCCAGTCGCAGAACCGCTCCAACTCGTGCACCAGGTGGCTCGAGATGAAGACGGTGGCCCCGCACTGCGATACGTAGTCAAGCAGGGCCGAGAGCACGTCGCGCCGCACGACCGGATCCAAACCGTCGGTCGGCTCGTCCAGCACGAGGAGGTCGGGGTTCTGGGCAAGCGCGAGCAGCACGAGGAGCTTGCCCGTCTCTCCCTTCGACAGCCGGCCGACTCGCTGCGATGGGTCCAGCCGAAACTGCCGCCGCAGGGATTCAGCTCTCTCGGCGTCCCACGCGCTGTAGAACGCCGAGTGGTAGCGGACGGCCTCGCCGATGGTGAGACCCGCGTAGAGGTGCGGCCGCTCCGGTACGAACCCGGTTCGCGCGAGAATGTGTGGCATGTCGGCGGGAACCGACCGCCCGAGCAGAGCGATGGAGCCCTGCGACGAACGCAACAGCCCCAGCAGCAAACGGATCGTCGTTGTCTTCCCCGAGCCGTTGGGGCCAAGGAAGCCGTAAATCGATCCGGACGGCACGTTGAGCGCGAGGTCGCGAATCTCGAACGCCTTGTTCATGCGGCGCTGCACAGCGCGAGTCTCGATCGCGTTACTCATTCCACCTCCGATCCCAGCTCGGCCCTGAATGCCGCGGCCACGTCGCCCGCCGACAGTCCGCGGCGTGCCGCTTCGGAGAGCAGGCCGCGCACGAGCTGGCGCGCCTGTGCCGACCGCTCCGATTCCTTCCGGCCCGTTCCTACCTCGCAAACGAACGTCCCCGAGCCCTGGCGCATTTCGACGAACCCGTCTGCCGCCAAAGCGCGATAGGCCTGAACCACGGTCGCCGGGTTCACACGAAGTCGGCTGGCGAGATGGCGTACCGACGGCAGCGAACGACCGGGAACGAGGTCACCGGCGGCAATCGCTATCCGGATCCGGCTCGCGATCTGGTCGTAGAGCGGTGTGGGACTGCGGGGGTCGACCTCAGAGAACATCCGGCCTACTGTATTGGTTTACTAATACAATAGGACACTTTGGCGTTGCTGTCAATTGGGCGGTTAGGCGGTTGAGCGGTTAGGCGGATAGGGTAGTCAGGCCGCCCCGGAGGCCTCAGACGAGGCGGGTCGCCACGATCAGAGAGGACCACCAGACTCCGGATTCCCATGTCGGATCCAACCGCCCACCCCCTACCCGCCCAACCGCCTAACCGCTGAACCGCTGAACCGCTGAACCGCCTAACCGCCAGAGGCGCCGGGCGGATTCGAACCGCCGAATGGAGGTTTTGCAGACCTCTGCCTTACCACTTGGCTACGGCGCCGTTGGACCCGTAACCTCGCACCGCCCAACGGGTTTCTCAAGACCGTCCGTGCTCGCGCCCACAGAGGTACTCCCGCTGGAACTGACGGTGGCCTCGCGCGTCCGCAGGCGAACCGAGCAAGTGCGTGGTGCCCGCCGTCATCCAGTACACGTCGTCCGCCGCAGCCAGCAGCGGCCGCACCTCGTGCCCGGTCAGCACCAGCCCACAGCCGGCCGCCGCGAGGCGGCGAAACGCCTCCGCCAGCAGCTCAACGTCGGTCGGCATGAGGCCGGTGAACGGCTCGTCGGCCAGCAAGCATCTGGGCTGTCGCGCGAGTGCGAGCGCCACTTCGGCCCGCCTGGCTTCGCCCCCGGAAAGCGTGGGCGGTCGCCGATCGAGAAACGGCGCGAGTCGTAACATCTCCAGCGCGTCGTCCACGGCGGCCGCGGGAAAACGGTGAGCGAGCGCTGCCAGATGCTCCCGCACACTGTATCGATCGCATAGGAACCGATCGCTCGGCAGGTAGAAGAGCCCACGGACCGCGAGATCCGGCAGGCGCGGACGATCCAGTCGCTCGCCGGCGAAGATCACAATCCCGTAACTCGGGCGTAGCCGGCCGATGGCGATGCGGAGGATGGTAGTCTTGCCCGATCCGTTCCGGCCGAGCAGCACCGAGACGCGTCCGGGCGTGGCCCAGAGGCCCGCCGACTCGAGCACCCAGCGACGCCCGAACCGCTTGCCAATCGACTCCGCCGCCAGGATCCGCCCCATCAGAGCACCACCACGTCCACCAGCAGTTCCAGCATGAGCGCCGGTCCCACCGCCAGCAGCGTGAGTGTTCTGACCCGGACGCCCAAGTTGGCGAGGAATAGCTCCTCACCGGTCCGGCGGAGATCGAACAGGGTGAGTACGGTGCACACGGCGATCAGCCAGAGGACGGCAACGGGACTCAGCGCCTCGGCCGCGCCCGCGGCGCGGGGCAGCATACCCAGGAACACCAACGCTGTGCGGATCGCCAGCCAGATCAGAAACGCCCGCGCCAGTATGGCACGCGTGAACCGCCGATCGGGGAACGTCATGGTTCCCTCTCCGGCTTCCTACGGCAGGTATCGCTTCGGGAACTTGGCCACCACCGTGTACTGCGGGTCCACGATGTTGGCCACCGTGCTCACCGCCAGTTGCCCGAGCAACAGGTACGCGTCCAGCCGGTCGAACCCGTAGTCTTGCTCCAGCCACTCGATCAGCTCCACGTGCGCGATCCGAAATGCGTCGATCAACGGGCGCGCGCTGCCGGCCACCATGATGTACTCGTCGTCTTCGAGCCGGGGCCAGTCGATCGGCTTCCCCTTGATCAGATCGATCTCGAGCACGACGTCCATCGACGTCTCGAGCCCTGTGCCCGACACCTCGCCGTGGCCCTGCCGCGCGTGCCCGTCGCCGAAGTAGAAGTACGCGCCGTCATGGAAAATGGGCAGATAGACGGTAGTGCCTTCGCGCACCTCGGGCGCATCCATGTTGCCGCCAAAGTCACCCGGCCAGAGACCCGTGAACGCCTGTTCGCCGGCCGGTGCCACGGCCACGCGGCCCAGCATGGGTTGCAGATCCACCTCGATTTCCTTGAGCCTGCTGCCTTGAAGCGTCGTGGTGCCGGTCATTCGCTCGCGATCCAGCCGCCACACGTAGCGCCGCGGCTCGATCGGTTCGTTCACCAAGCGGTTGCCCTGATCTATGGAGAGGCCGCCGAAGTCGGGGTACAACCGCGACGCGGCGAGACGGTGATTGGGTTTCACCGAATGGATCCTGACCACGAGCATGTCGTTCGTCGTAGCGCCTTCCACGTAGATCGGCCCCACTTCTCCCGGGAAGGCTCCGCCCGCTTCGGTGTAGTAGTCACCGAAGTTGGTGGACGACACGAGCACGGTCCCCGGTTGGACGCGGAGCACCGGCTCACGAACGGCGAACGTGGGATAGCCGACGCTGGGGGTGAACCGCACTGTGTCCTGGGCCGACGCGCGGGCTGTGCCAAACGAAACGGCGAGCAGAAGGAATGCAGCAGGCTGGGGACGCATGAATCACTCCGGCAGATGACCGTCAGGAATCTGCGCCTCGCTTCTCACGGTCGCAAACACCGGGCGGTATACTTGAAGCGATTCCCTGATCGCGACCTCAGACCGAGACCGACGATTTCTCGTGTGCGGCCGTTTCTCGCAGGCACAGATCGCCGAGTTGGACCGTGAATTGTTCAGGCTGCTGCGGATGCCTGACATCGCGCCACGCTACAACGTGGCCCCCACGCAGGATGCGGCCGTGGTACGCCAGACCGCAGGTGCCGGGGAACGGTCGCTGGACTTCTTGCGCTGGGGGCTCATTCCGCACTGGGCCAAGGACGTCACGATTGGGAACCGGATGATCAATGCGCGAGCGGAGACGGTCGACCGGAAGCCGGCCTTCGAATTGCCGTTCCGTCGACAGCGGTGCCTGGTGCCGGTGGACGGCTTCTACGAGTGGAAGAAGCTGGGCCGGATCAAGCAGCCGTACTTCATCCGCATGCATGACGGCCGGCCGTTCGCGCTGGCGGGCCTGTGGGACCGCTGGAGTGATGCGGGACACGAGCCTATCGAGTCATTCACCGTTCTGACCACGAACCCGAATGCCCTCGTGGAGCCGATTCACAACCGCATGCCTGTCATCATGCCGTCGGCGCACTATGATACGTGGTTGGACCCCGACGTGTCCGACGTGGCTCGCCTCGGGGCGTTGCTGCGGCCGTTTCCCACCGACACGATGACCGTCTATCCCGTGAGCCGGTACGTGAACAGCCCGGCCAACGAGGGTCCCGAATGCGTGCTGCCGTCCGAAGCATGAGCATCTCGACGCCGGACGTCCTGGAGCTGGTCGAGGCCTTCCAGCCCGTACCCTACGCGTGGGCGGTGGCGAGCCTCGAGCAGACGATCGACCTGCTGCGCAGCTCGCCGGTCCCGTTCGATCGGGTGAACTACGATCCGGGACACGTCACCGCGAGCGCGGTCGTGCTCTCTCCGGATGGGCGTCAGGTGGTCCTGGTCTACCACGATCGCCTGGAACGGTGGTTGCAGCCCGGCGGTCACGTAGAGCCAGGCGACGCGTCGCTGATCGCGACGGCACAACGGGAGGTGCTGGAAGAGACGGGGCTTCCCGTCTCGGATCACCCGGACCCACCGCTCGTTGCGGTGGACGTGCACGAGATCCCCGAGACGCGACGCGAACCGGCCCACCTGCACCACGACCTGATGTTCCACTTCAGGATCGCGGAGTTGGGCGCGCCCGTGGACGACCTGCGCTGGGTCTGGTGTCCGATCGCCGATCTGCCGCGGTTCTCCGTGGACGGTGCGCTGCTGCGGGGAATCGCCCGGGCGCTCCAATCTCCGACCCCCTTGGACTGAACCTCGAGGTACGGATGCTGATCACCACGACCCCCACTATCCAAGGCGCCGATATCACGAGCTACTACGGTATCGTGACCGGCGAAGCGATTCTGGGTGCCAACATCTTCAAGGACATCTTTGCCAGCATCCGCGACATCGTCGGCGGGCGCTCCGCAGCGTACGAAGAAGAGCTACGCCGGGCTCGAGACACGGCCATTGACGAGATGGCCATGGAGGCCGAAGCGCTCGGTGCCAATGCCGTAGTAGGCGTCGACCTCGACTACGAGACCATCCAGGTGGGCCGAGGCGGCACCATGCTCATGGTGAGCGCATCCGGCACCGCGGTGAAGACGACGTGGTGAGGGCTGGTCGTGCGACATCGATCCCACGGCGCCAGGCAGCTACCGCGCACCGCTGATCAGCGCCGGCAACTTCCACACCTGCTACCACTCCGCATCCGGTACCTACTGTTGGGGGGTGAATTCGAGCGGCCAGGGCGGCGATGGCACGCTCACACGGCACGATGCACCGGCGCCGGTCGCGGCACAGGTCGACTTCGTTGCGCTCGTGACCGGCTGGTATCACACGTGCGGCCTCGACGTGGAGCGCGATCTCTACTGTTGGGGAGACAACAGCACGGGGGCACTCGGTGACGCCTCGCCGGAAGTCCGCACCTTACCGGTCGTGATTCCGAGTGCACCCGACGTTCGCTTTGTCGTCGCTGGGGCCGCACACACGTGCGCACTCGACTCGAACGGAAATCCCTACTGCTGGGGCAGCAACAGCAACGGTCAGCTCGGGGTGCTCGAGGCCATCGAACAGTGCGACCAGGGACCGTGTAGCTCGCGTCCCGTGGCTGTCGCAGGAGGGATCAGATTCGCCGCGCTCGCAGCCGGGCGGACCCACACGCGCCCACCTCAGCGACGGCCCCGGTGCCCGTCGCCGGGGGTCTCCGTTTCACCGGGCTCAGCACGGGCGATGACCACACGTGCGGCGTCACGCCGGACGGGACGGCGTACTGCTGGAGAGCGAACCGGTTCGGGCAGCTTGGTGTGGGTTTGGGCTCGAACGCGTCACAGCCTGCCGCCGTCGCGGGTGGCATCACCTTCACCGCGGTGAGTGCCGGCGCGTTCCACACGTGTGGGATAGCGGCCGCCGGTGTCACCTACTGTTGGGGTCTGAACACCGGAGGGCAGTTGGGTACCGGAGGAGGACTGGTTCAGGCTGCGCCGACCCGGGTGGTCGGGCAGCCGGAGTAATGAGTCGTTGCGCCTCTGAAATGCCGTGTGCAAGACCGGCGCAGAACGCGCAACCACCAACAACGCCACCGGCGATCCTACTTCAGGGGCACGCCACGCGGTGATAGGCCAGGTCGAACCCGCGCGGCGTCTCACCCGTCACGCTCTCCACACGAGCCGCCAGCGCGCCATCACTCTGGCGCCGATACGTGATGCGCTGCGGGAAATCGTGATACGGGTTCTCGAAGCTCACCAAGGAGTCGGTGAGCGCCACTTCGGCGAACTCCGCCATCGCCTGCCCTGAGGGCTCCGCGACGTAGACGAGCCGATCCACCCGCACTTCGATGCGCACCAACTCCCACCCCACTGTGCGTCCCGCCCGAATGGTCCGACTCATCCCGAGCATCGACCCACCGCGTGGGCGCATCCACTGCTCCTCGACTACCGTGTTGCCGCCCTGAGTCTCCCAACAGCCGGCAAGCCAACCGATCCGGTCGAGACGCTCCCCTTGGCTGTCGGTCGGGACCGGGAGCGACCCGAGCACGGGGGACAGGAGCAGCAATGCCAGTAGTGGGGGTCCGTATCTCACGGTCGCACTCCCATCAGAAGGCAAACCCGCTTCCGAAGCTCACCGCCAGGCGGTTTCCCTGCCATCCCTCGCCGAACCGATACCCCACGTCGATGCGGCCCACGTTCTGCCCGCTCGAGCGTGTCGATCCAAGGCGGAGACCGAGTCCCACGTCCCCTCCCAGTCGACGCGGTTGATCGCGGTACCACGCGCCACCGTAGTCGACGAATGCCGCGAATCCAATCCCGAACAGTCCGGCGAATTGGTCGATGAGAAACGCGCGTTGCTCGAGCGAGCCCCAGACGGCCGTCTCGCCGGTGAACGCGTGGGGGCCGAACGCTCGCGGTCCCTGGCCGTGCCCGAGATCGTACTCGAATCCGGGCGGGACCCCACGGCGCGTCGCCCATTCGAAGTGGATCACCGTAGCGTTCTTGCGAATGACCTGTGATGCCGCCGTGAGGAACACACCCACCTGTCCCGAGTCGAGCCCCGACGACGTGTACAGTCCGTTGGCCCATCCGACCAGCTTCACGAAGTTCTTACCGGCCGATAGACCGGTCTGCACCCAGACGCTCGGACCGATGCCGTCTTCCTCGTAGCCGAACGCCCGCGGTGCGAGCCACAGCGCCGTGGTGACGCGCGTGCTCAGGTCGATATCCTCGTCCCGGACGAAGCCACTATAGTAGCGAACCACCTTGAACCGCGGTCGCAGAAAATCGGCAAACACGCCGATCGTCCCGGTGACGGTGTCGGGCACGAGCGATCCGGGTTGGGTGTAGAGCAGGAACTCCTCGCGCCGCACCTGTCCACCCACGCCGACGCGCAGGAACCCGTCCGATCCGGCAACCGGAGCGACGGCCACTTCAGCCCGCTGCACGAACAGCCGACGCCGGTAGGTCTCCAGCGAGTCCCCATCCCGAAACTGCAGCACGCGTTGCAGGCCCGCCGAGCCCTGGAGCAGAAATCCATGCCGATCGCCGAGCGCCCTAAACGGCGCCCCGGCGAACCACGAGCCGAAGTCGCCGTCGCTCAGGTTGTCCCAGAACCCGCCCGCCTCGAAGCGCGAGCCCCGGATCCTGCGGAGCGCGCCGTTGAGTTGGAGCGCGGTGCGGTCCGGCACATCCCGGTACACGACACCGGCCTCCGCGCCGGCGCCGAGGAAGTTGGTCTCCCTCCCCCCGAGCGCCCAAGAGAACTCGCCGGCCGTGAACGACGCGTTCATGACGAGCTGCGTGCTCCAGCCGTCGAACGTCTCGACCAGCACGTCCACCTGGTTGCCGGAATCGCTGGCCATGGGCGCGATACGGACATCCCGAAACAGGCCGCGGCCGCGCAGGTTTCGTAGCGTCTCCGCGACTTTGGCCGAGTCGTATGGCTCGCCTTCCCTGAAGAGCAACTCGTGCCGCACCACGGACTGCCGTGTCGTGATGCGGAGCGAGTTGGCCAGACGGAAGAGGAAGTTTCGGGTGGCCTCGGAGGAGTCGAAGACGTTATGCGTGCGGATGACGATGCGGTCGATGATGGGTGGGCTAGCGCCAGCGCCTTCCTGCGCCGAGGCCGCGCTCGGAACACTCAGACCGACAAGACAGAGCAGCAGCACGATCCCACGCATGACACCTCACCCGTCGCCTCAGCACAGCGACGCCACCGAGTCGAGCACCCCGTCGGGCGTGACGCCGCTCGCCGCGAGCACATCCTCTCGGAACTTGCCGGTGCGCACCAGCCAGCCCTCGAGGCCCGCCTGCTGCGCACCCTGGATATCGGACCACACGTCGTCACCGACCATCGCGATCGGGCCGATCGAGAAATCGTCGGATCGTCGGATCGTCGGATAGTCCGCATCCGCCAGCGATGCCACCGCGGCGTCGAAGAACTCCGCATTCGGCTTGCCGCACACGACCGCGTTGTGCCCCGTTGCATACTCGAGCGCGGCGACATACGCCCCGGCATCCAACTCCAGCCCGGTTGGGCCCAGCCAATAGCGGCCCCGTTGGAGCGCCACCAGCTCCGCCCCGTCCATAACATAGCGGAACGCCTCGTTCAGGAGACCGTGCGACCAGTGGTCGCCCAGGTCGCCGATCAAGACGGCATCGGGGGTGGATTGGCGGACCGAAGGAGTGGCGGTGCCGCCGATCAGGTCGAATTCCTGGAGATCCTGCACGACATCCTGGGTCACGAAGGGCGCCACCCGGCGGATGGCCCTGTTGCGGAGCCAGGCCACGGCCGCGTAGACGGCGGTATAGATCTCGTCCGTTTGCACCTCGATGCCGTGTGCGCCCAGGCGGTCCACGACGCTCTGGCGAGAGCGTCGCGTGATGTTCGTGACGATGCGAAACGGAATGCCCCGACGCCGCAGCGCGGTGACGACCGCTGCAGCGCCGGGGACGGCACCGTCTTCGGTGAGCAGGGTCCCGTCGACGTCCAACAGGACGGCGGCGAGACGGTCGATCAGTGCTGCCCGAGGTATCGCGTAACCTCCCAGCCACTCACCTGGCTCGAATACTCCATCCACTCCGCGCGCTTGGCCTCGAGGTACATGTTGTAGATGTGATCGCCGAGGGCTTCGCGCACGACCTTGTCTTTTTCCAGCTGGTCCAGTGCCTCGTGCAGGTCCCGGGGCAGCTCGTCAATCCGATACCGCCGGCGCTCCCGCTGACTCATCGTGAAAATGTTCTTGTTCACCGGATCGGGCGGCGTGAGCCCGCCGTCCACCCCCTCGAGCCCGGACGCGAGCTGCACGGTGAGACTCAGGTAGGGGTTTGCAGATGGATCCGGCATCCTGAGCTCGCATCGGGTGCCCTGATCGCGACGCTCGGGGATGCGGATGAGCGGTGAGCGGTTCCGCATGCTCCAGGCGACGTTCACTGGGGCCTCGTAGCCGGGCACGAGCCGTTTGTAGCTGTTCACCAACGGATTTGTGATGGCGCAGAACCCGCGCGCGTGCTTGAGGAGGCCCGCGATGTAGCTGAGCCCGACTTTGGAAAGCTCCCACTTCGCCTTCGGATCGTAGAAAGCATTCTTGCCGTTCTTGAACAGCGACTGATGGGTATGCATCCCCGAGCCGTTCTGCGCGAAGATCGGCTTCGGCATGAACGTGGCTATGAAGCCGTGGCGGTAGGCGATGTTCCGCACGATGAACTTGAACGTCGCGAGGTTGTCTGCAGTGGTGAGGGCGTCGGCATACTTGAAGTCCACCTCGTGCTGCCCTTCGGCCACCTCATGGTGGCCCGCCTCCACCTCGAAGCCCAGATCCACCAGATCGTGGATGATGAGGCGCCGAATCGGCTCCGCCTTATCGACGGGCGCCAGATCGAAGTAGCCACCCGCATCATGGGTCTCGAGCACCGGGTCGCCAAACTCGTCTACATGGAAGATGAAGAACTCGGCTTCGACGCCAGCCATCATCTCGTAGCCCAGCTTCTTGGCCCGCGCCACCTGCCGAGTGAGCGCCTGCCGCGGGCATCCGGGAAACGGCGTCTCGTCCGGATTGTAAATGTTGCAGATCAGCCGCGCCACCCGCCCACCTTCGTCGTCGTAGGGGAAGATGCGGAACGTGTCGAGGTCGGGCTTGAGCACCATGTCGCTCTCCTCGATCCTGACGAAGCCCTGGATCGAGGATCCATCGAACATGATGTCGCCCTTCAACGCCTTCTCGAACTGGCTCTTGGGCACCTCGACGTTCTTGTTGACCCCCGTGATGTCGGTGAACTGGAGCCGCAGGAAGTCGACGCCGAAGTCCTTGGTGAGCGTTAGAATGTCGCGGGCACTCGCCCCTTTAGTGTCGAGGTGATTCCCGCGGATAGGGCGCTTCTCCCCGCGGGAAGGCACGGTGATGTTCTTACGCGGCGGCACGATCAGACTCCTCAGTTGACTCGAGATCTAGACCTCTTTCCCCGACGGACCCCCCGGCGGGCGCGTGAACCCTAGTCGGCAGGGTTCACAGTGTCAAGGATAAAGTGCAAAATGTGCGCCGTATTGCCGTCACCCGTGCACAACTGGTCCGGAATGGGGTGAAAAGGAAGGAAAAACGAGCGAATTGTGCTATGTTCTTAGGTCAGCAGGTATTCTGGAAGGGCTTCCTACTGTTGCAGTGATCCCAACAGATTCCACAGCTCCTGGGCCGAAAACTCCGAAAACCGGGTGTCGATGTCCTTTTCCTTCCATTCCAGGAAGATCCAACCGGACAGCTGATGGATGTTGCCAGAAATGAAATGGATCCGGCCGCGGATGGCGTCGACGGCGGGATCCCGTACGGTCTCCAAGAGCACATCCCATCGACTTTCGCCGCGTGCGAGCTCACCCATCTGGCGGGCCTTGATCTGGCTCCACGGCGGGTCGAAGCGCGTGGATTTCTTGCCTTCGGGATCCGAGGTCATGAAGGCTACAGTAACGCAGCTCGGTGACAGGCGCCAGCGCCTTTTGCAGGGCAAAACGGGCTTCTTGTGACTTGACGGTTGCAGCCTGGCTTCCACCGTCGGCGCGGCCGATCTCGGGACGCTCGGCTGGTTCGAGCCTGCTATATTACGTGCCGCCCAACGAGGCGTTCGTCACCGAACCTCCGAGTGGACCTGGTCCCATGGCCGACACAACCCGACCGACCTGCGTCAGCTGCGGCGCCGCCTTGAGCGGATCCGCACGATTCTGCCACGCGTGTGGCGCCAAGCAGGAAACGTCGCAGCGATCGTTTCCCCCGGTGCTCATCGGTCTGGTCACCCTGGCCGTGGTGATGGTCGTGGCGGTCGTCGCGTACAGCGTCGGGCGCTCGTCTCAACCCGCCGCCGCGACGCAGCCAGCACCGGTCGGCGGGGCCGGGGGCGCAGCTCCGGACATCAGCAACCTGTCACCGCGCGAGCAGGCCGACCGCCTGTTCAACATAGTCATGTCGGCGCACGAGCAGGGCGACGCGGCCCGCATGAACCAGTTCGCGCCGATGGCGGTCCAGGCCTACGGATTGCTCGGCGCGCTCGATCCGGACGCCCATTATCACGTCGGCCTGATGAGCGCGGTCTCGGGGAACCAGGACGAGGCACGCGCCCGGGCAGATTCGATCGAAGCCGCGGTGCCCAATCACCTGCTGGCGCTGATGCTCCGCAGCTCCGTGGCCCAGATGCAGGGCGACCAGGCGCAGGCCCTTGCCCTGCAGCGGAAGTTCCTGGATGTGTACGACGCGCAGATGGCCACGCAGCGCCGGGAGTACCTCGATCATCAGGCTGGCATCGAGGGCTTCAAGCAACAGGCCGAGCAAAGCGTCAGGGGCGGTCCCGGGAGCTGACCGATTGCCCGTGCCGCGGCACGGTGCCTGTCACGATATGCACTACCCGAGCGGTTCGACCCACCGTGCGTCGCGTCTCCTCCCGTCGAGCGCCGCCGGAGCCGCCTTTCTCCTGCTTGTAACGGCATGCAGCGCTCCGCCGCGTCGCGTAGCCGTGGCCGGCGAGGACGGCACCGTTCTGGTCTATCACGCGGATCTCCGGGTCGCCGACACGCTCACGGTGGGCGGCGGGGAGCTCCTCGGTAGCTGGCTCGGTACCGACGGCAGCACGATCTATCTCGCGCAGCGCACCGCCAACGCCGGAAGCCTGGCCCGGGCGCGGCGCGCCGACGGCGTCATGCTCGACCGCCTGGACTTCTACCGCGGCGTGCCCGGCCTGGTGCGCGTGCTGCCTGACGGCCGTACGGTCATTGCGGTGACCCACGAGTCCGCACCTGACACGCCGGCGCGGAGCACCCTCCACTTCCTGGGTCCCGATCTCGCCACGCTTGCCGAGCCGGTGACGGTGTGCGACGGCGCAGCGCGCGGCGTCGCAACCGAGAAGACCACCGATCGGCTGTTCGTGCTGTGCAACGGCGACGTGGTGAGCGAGATCGACCGCAAGCTCAG